>OMKS01001113.1_pt1 | contig 24588 bp, 24 predicted proteins | sample 1674721 | NCBI WGS metagenome assembly OMKS01 (sample SAMN06264996, study PRJEB25208) | sediment metagenome | isolation source: hot spring sediment | place: USA: California | collected 2014-09-02
GTAATGTAATCGGTGCGGGAGTTCGCCTGATGATACGGCGCGTCGGTAATCATAATGATTATGCGTTGTGCAGATGGCCTGAATCCAAGCTCCAGCGCACGGGCGATGCCATCGAGAGCGTTCTCTGGTGTATCGCCGCCGCCGGATGCACGAAGTCCCGTCACCCATCCGCGGAATTCATCTACATCCGAGGTGAAATCGAACACCTGCCCTATCTCATCGAGGAAGGTGACGAGTCCCCAACGAGCATCCATGCCGGAGGCCGCGAGGTTATCCGCAAAGTTGATGACATTGTCTTTCATAGCGGTGATGTAGGAGCCCATCGAGCCTGTGACGTCGAACACAACCGCGATATCGGCCTGCCCGCCAAGGACACTTGTAGCCATCATCTCGACTGTTATCGGTGACTCGAACACGCCGTCCTCGTGGACGACAAAGTGGCGTTCATCGAGGCCGATAATGGGGTTGCGGGCGTCATCGGTGACGATGCAATATGCGTGAATGACGGGGAATTCCTCGGCATCGACGCGCGTGACGGTGATGTTCACGCCTTCGGTCGTTCCCGCGGGGATGTCTATCGTGCGGTTCATCGAGTTGGAGTATCCGCCGCCGGAGGTTGAGACGGTATATTCGAGCGTCGCGGCGTCGGTTCTGCTCTCTGCGACAACGCTCCAAGAGGCACTGCCGGTCTCGGTCGCACCGAGCGAGGACGGGCTGACATTTTTCGTGGCCGTCTCGCCGGAGGCCAGCGAAAGGCCTTCCGGAAGGCTGATTGTCGCCGTCACGCCATCGACTGTGCCGGATGTCGTGTTCGTCACGAGTGCATTCACCGTGAACGGGTTGGGCGTGTATCCGCCGGTGGTGGAGTCGTAATCGAGCGCGAGAGGCGCGGTGATATTCAGCGCTAAATCGCCGGCGGAGATGCTCCCCGCGCCGACGCCGTAAAGTGTTGCAACATGGTGTGTTCCGCCGGCGGGAATATTCACCGGATTCCACCAAAGAAGAACGGCCGAGTCGCCATAGGGGTTGCCGGTGCTGGTATAGTTCCAGCGGACATCATCATAAGTGCCCCATGGGCCGAGACAGAACCTGTTCGGCATGACAGCGCCGCTACCAATGAGCGTTCCCTGTCCCACGAGCAAAGATTCAGCCTGCGTAGGCGAAACCTCGAAAGCCTGCCAATACTGCGGAATACTCGGTGCAGTAAAGTCTTGCTCGATAGCGACATAGCCGAAAGATGTGGAAATCGGTGCGGCGTCGTTACCGCTAATCATAGTGTCCATCTCGAGCATCACGCCTACGGAGCGCGCCGTGCTCGCGCGGTTATGCATATAATACTCGATGAGTATAGTGTCGTCGTTGCCCGTTGTCGGGCCGCGGACTATGCTGAGCCTCTGCGTGACATCGACATCGGCATAGGTGAAGGTCATTTCAAGCGCGCCGCCGTTTATATGCAGAGCCTCGGTAATGGTGCCGGAGGAGCCGAAGCTTGTCCAATTGCCGTATGCCAAAGTGTCGGCATCGACACGAATATTCGTGTGGCTTGTTGAGCCGGCGCTGGGGAAACCGTAAAGAAGCCGCTTGCCATCGGCGGTGCCAATCGTAAATTTGCCGTCGTTGCCGCAGACAACTTTAATAAAGGAGTTGCCGATTTCCTCTTGGACCTCGAAAGGCTCGGCGACTTTCGCGAACGACGCGAAGGCCAGTGCCATCATAAGTATAATAATCGTCTTTCTCATTTTCTTCTCCTTAATATGAGCTTGAGACGGACCAAGTGTGGTTCTCCGTGGCGATGCCCGTCACGAGATCCGCGCTTGCATTGAAAATGCCGAGGTCGCTGTCTGCCGTGTTATCGATTGAAACGGACAAAGTCGCATTGCCGGCGGATTTTGCCCGAACGCGAAGGTCGAGAATTGGCTTGTAGGTATCATCAGTCGAGCCGACAGAAGCGCTCGTGGGGAATACCGCGAGAACGACTTTGGCGTAGCCGTCTTCATTGAAAGTATTCAGCGCCATCTGCTGGACTGAGCCGTCGTTGGATGTGAGCCAGTTGTCGTCGCGGGTCATACTGACGATTTCGAGCTTGAACGGGTCATACACGAGCTTCAGCCCGAATCCCGCCACCTCGGAAATGCCCTTCATCTGGACTTGAGCTTCAACGACCTCGCCCACGACCATCGAACTGCCCGATGACAATACTGCGACAGTCGGGACAACTGGGTCGGGCTTGGGGTCGGTGCCGCAGTCGCAACTCGCAGTAATCATGAGCGCAATAGCCGTGATAGCTATTAGCATCATAATCAACTTTTTCATTTAAACCTCCTGAAATAATGTGATAATTTTCTTTAATTATACTTATTTTTCTTGGAATTAAAACATTTTTTTATAATCCAGAGTTATTGTTCGAGATGGCCTCCGGCTATTTAATTAGGAGATAATGATTTGTCAAGATGTTTACAACAATGTTCAATGTGCGCCGGGGGCGTCGGCGGCCGTGCACGGCCAGCGAAGTAGTCGGGGCACGATTGTCGCCTCGCGCGGAAGTCCTCCCACCGACTACTTCGCTCCTTCCTGCGATTTTCCAAATCGCAGGAAGGGCCGACGCCCTCACCGGCGCAGAAAGATAAAAAGTTGACTTTACCCGATTACTTTAATATCATATACTCATCGTTAAACATATATTGAGAGGCGATGATGAAAAGATTTTCCGTGTTATCCGTGCTCGTTCTGATTTGTTTCGCGGGAATCGCGAACGCAGGCCTAAACGACGAGAACCTTCCGCAATTTCTGCAGGGCTTCGGTTTCGCCGCGGGACATTACTCCGGCGTGGGGATGTCCTATAAGTTAGTGTATGAAGGCAAATACGCCGCACAGGTCGCCGTTGGCTTCTACTCCGACCCCGAATGGAACGACCGATGGGCTATGCCCGGACTCGAACTGCAGTATTTTCTCTCCCGCGAGGAAAGAACAGCGTTCTATATCTCGACCGGCATTAGCTACGAGTATTACCGTTCGGAGTGGACGCCATATAGATGGGAAGAGGACAGCTCCGGCGATTGGTATTACATTGAGGAAGACCCGATAGTTGACATAGAGAAGATATGGACAACCGGTTTTGGCTTCGGCTTCGAACTTCTCTTCTTCGATAGAATATCATATACTATGGAATCGATATTATACTATCGTAGCAATAATCGCGGCTCGATAATGCTTCAGGGCGCATTGCACTATTATTTCAACATGCCTAACGGCCTGAAATAGCTTCTAACCTAATGTTCGCGCCATCGCTATGTTTCGAAATCGCTGAGCTTTTCTATGCGGTATGTGCGGAACATCCAATAGACAAGCCACCCGCCATAGACAAGGCATAGTAACATCGACACAAGCCCGAGAAAGCGGCTGAATCTGCCTAAACCCTTGTCCCAGCTCAACATGTTAAGCTTGCCGAGAAGGTAATTCCAATCGTGAATGACCTCTGTGCCAAACGGCGAGACCAGCGGCAAAGCCAGCGCACGGGCATCGGCGACATAGACCGCGATGTCGTAAAAATTCGTCGAGAGCCACCCAAAACTCACCGCGATAGCGAAATAATCCTTCTGACGATAGAACATTAACATCGAGATGACCGGCACGGCGAGTTGCGTTATCGTGCCGCCGACCATGTGCATGAAATGCCCGAACGGCAGGAACAAGAAGTGGCCAAGCTCGTGAATGCCGAGGTTCAATCCTTTGAAGATGCTATTGAACATCGGGTCGGCGAGATGGCGGATGCCAATAATCAAGAAAAACAAAAGCAGAAGGCCGCGGAACACGGGCAGTCTGCCCTCCGCCCATTCGCGCGAATCTTCGAAGAAATGTTTCATAGGCCTTACTTGATGAATATAATTCGCTTTGTAGATACGGCATCGCCCGCATTAACCTTGACGAAATACACGCCAGAGGGGAGGGATTCATCGGGTTGCCACGTATATTCGTGCATTGTAGGGGCGGGATGTATCCCGCCCGCGGGACGCATACATGCGCCCCCTACGGTCATTTCATAAACCATTCGCCCGTTCACATCGAATATCCCCACGCGGACGGGCGCAAGACCCGCCCCTAATCCGTCAATCGAAATCCTCACCGCCGAGTTGAACGGGTTCGGAAACGCGGAGATATCGAAACTCTCCGCGAGATGGCGCCCGCCCTCGGCGATTGCCAAACCTTCGCCCAAATCGGCGTAGTAAAGTTTCTGCCCTCTTGGGAATCCCATAACATATTGGAGTTCGTCTGAATAAAAAATCTCGTTCTCCGATATAAAACTCACTCCCTCGGTTTGAGTGACATCCCACATATTAACGCTGAAAGAAACCAGCTCGCCACCGAAAAAATCCGAGCCGGAAAAGCCGCTGTAAACCCACAGGCCGCCATAGCCCAAAAGCGCCAACCTATTCCCCGACAGCGACAAGTCCGCCGCGGTGATTTGCCCCATATACATTGTCAATGCGCCGGTGTCGAAGCTGTCCAGCAGTGTCGCCTCGAACGACCCCGGCGTTTTGGGGAGCGAGTAACATTTCGTCCAGCGCGTGAACGGCTCGCTCCAGTTTTTCGAGAAGATGTAAAGCGAATCGCCTAAAGCCACCATCGCCTCGCAGTCGAATACTTTGCGCTCATCCGGCGGCGGGAACTCCGTCTGGTCGGGATACCAGAACTCGATGACCTCGGCAGTTATAGTCTGCTCCTCGAAGACCGCCGGAATCGGGATTTTGTATATTCGCAAGTCCGTGCGATCATGTGAGTTATTGCCGAAATCGCCGATGTAAATAAACCGCTCGTCACAGGCGATGTCCTCCCAGTCAACATTCGTCGCGCCGTCGATGGAGATAGTGCCCAAATCGTTGCCCAGCGTGTCGAAGATATATAGCTCCGGGTCGCCGCCGCTGTCGTTGTGCGAAAGAAGCAGATTGCGCCCGAAAGTAAGTAGCCCCGAAGACTCATCCAAATGCTCCGGAAGGCTCGTCACCGTCCTTCGCGGGAGAGTTTGCCCGAAAACGGGAATCGCCAAAGCGAGAGTGAACACAATTATTCCGTGAAATTTCATAACTATATCATAATGTATGGGAAGGCGTTTAGCAAGGCGTTTTTTCGGCGGAAGCCTTGGAGTGGGGCGCTGGCGTCCTACGGATGCCAGCGCCGGAGTGGGGGAGGGTGCGCGATTATTGGATGAGCCTATTCTCTAAGCCTGCGCCGGTAATATGATAGAAAAATCACGAAGAACATCGAAGTGCCAAGCTTCTCCAGCCCCTCCTCGATTCCGACCTGCAGTTTGTGGGGCATCGAAGTCGCCATGAGCATCTCCATCCAGAACGCAATAAACCATATCACCGAAGCGCAAACCGACAATTGGAAGAGCCTCGGCATTCTCTTGAACTTCTTAATAAAGAAAATCGTAAAGTAAACGACCACAACGATGGCGATCGGCGCGAGAACTATTGGCCATCGGGGGATAGAGAGCGTCTGCACTCTTCCGGCAAGCCCCAAGCTTTCGAGAAACTCGGGCGCGTTGTTGTGAAGCTCCGCGAGTTCGTCTATCGATATTCCCCAGAACACCGCTAAAACCGGAATCCAGCCAAACGAAGGCTCTTTGTGCGCACGCTCAAAATCGTAAATCAGTAGCACCAATCCGCCGGTCAAAAATAATAGCAGGCTGTGATAGGCCGTCCCAAGATCGGTGCCGACATCCATATCCCAAAAGGCATGCCTCTCCGGAGAAACAAAATGCCCGATTTCCAGAAGAACTTCGCGAGCGCAAGCGCGCCGACTATCTGCCAATTCGGCCTCGAGACAACCCGGTCGCCGAACCTCCGAAGCCCGAGCCGACTCCTCGATACAAGCGTGCCAAGAATTACGACATATAAGACAAACGCAAGCGGCCTATTAGGCCGCGTTATCGAAACGGAATTGCCCAAAATCTCGAATGCGAAGCCATCGGAAACCCACACGAACAATGAGAAAGCGAAGAGAATTCCCGCAATAATCAGAAATACTTTGTCTGTTCTCGTGAAACCCGTTTGTCTATCATTCATAAGCAATCCCAAAAAGACGAAGGGCGCAATCAAGCGCCCTCGCATCTTCAACATAACAAGCGCAACGATTGCGAACTATCGGCTTTGCCGCTCGATATGCTCTCGTTCCTCTTGCATATACTGCTCGATTTTTTGTCCTTATATTTCCGAAATAGGCTTTGCTCAAAGAATACCCCGACGAAATGGAAGAACAGCCCTACGCCCCAGCCGATTATCGGCCAAATAGGCCAGAAATGCGTGCCTTTGCCCGAGCCGAAATACCAAATCAATACCAATGCGATATTTACAGCCACATAGGTAATGAGATGCCAGAAGAAGCCAAGCCTCTCCTCGACGCGCTTTTTTGCAGTGCGATATGCCTCGCGCTCGATGTCTTTCGGTTCCATTTCGCCCTCCTCGTAGGTTTCTTTGGGAAGAGCCTACATGCCGAACATCTCGATTATCTCTTTCTTGCCTTTGCCGAGGATGTCGTATTTCTTGCCCACTTGGATGAACGCATCCAGCGCCTTCTCGAGGTGATGGCGCTCGTGCGCGGCGGAAATTTGCGTGCGTATGCGCGCCTTGCCCTGCGGAACCACCGGGAAAAAGAAGCCTATCGCGTAAATCCCGAGCTCGTATAGGTCGCGGGACATGTCTTGGCTCAATTTTGCATTGTAAAGCATGACCGGCACAATTGGCGTGTCGCCATCGACGAGGTCGAAGCCCGCCTGTTCGAGGCCTGCGCGCCAGAACTTGGTGTTTTCCTCGAGCTTGTCTCTGCGCTCGGTGGTCTCGGTGATTATGTCGATGACTTTGTTGGCGGCGGCCACTACGACGGGCGGCATCGCGTTAGAGAAGAGATACGGGCGCGCCTTCTGGCGGCACATCTCGACAATCTCCGACCTTCCGGAAACGCAACCGCCGGATGCCCCGCCGAGAGCCTTGCCGAGCGTAGTCGTGATTATGTCGATGCGCCCGAGAACGCCTTTGTGCTCGTGCGTGCCCTTGCCGCGCTTGCCCAAAAAGCCCGAAGAGTGGGAATCGTCAACGAAGACCATCGCGTCGTATTTTTCCGCGAGGTCGCAAATTTCGTCGAGCTTGGCTGTATCGCCGTCCATCGAGAACACGCCGTCGGTGACAATGCAACGATAGCGCGCATCTTGATAAGTCTCCAATTTCCTCTCGAGGTGCTTCATGTCGGAGTGCTTGAAACTCTCGTTCAGCGCGCTACAGAGGCGCATCCCGTCGATAATCGACGCGTGAACGAGGCGGTCGGCGATGAGGACATCGCGGTCATCAAAAACGGCCTCGAAAACGCCGGCGTTGGCATCCATGCAACTCGGGAACAGCACCGTATCCTCGGTCTCGAGGAATTTCGTCAGTTTGTTCTCCAGCTCGCGATGGATATCCTGCGTGCCGCAGATGAAGCGGACGGAACTCATGCCATATCCACGGGCGTCGAGGCCCTCGTGCGCGGCTTTGACGACCTCGGGGTGGCTCGAAAGGCCGAGATAATTGTTCGCGCACATGTTGATGACTTCCTTCTGGGGCGCGCCGGATGGGTATTCGACCACGATGTCGGCATCCTGTGGACTGCAGATGTAGCGCTCCTCTTTGAAAAGCCCGTTCTCGCGAATCTCTTCGAGGACGGCTTTGTAGTTGTTGCGTGTGTTCTCGCTGTAGGCCATAACTGCCTCTCCTTCAATGCTTTATGGTTATTTTACGATAGTCCGATAACGCGGTCGAGCTTGATTGTGAAAAGAATCCCCGTGTCGGGCTTGTCGAGGTCGCCGACGGCCTCGGAGATGGCGTCGATTGCCTTCTCGAGAATTTCCTCCGAGCGAATAACGGCGAACAGTGTCTTGTTAGTGTAGTTGCCCTTGCGGAGCTTTTCTTTCACGAGATTCCCCACAGGCGATGACTTGCCGTATTGGGCAAGAAGTCTCCCCATACCCACGGAGTTGAGCACCGTCGTGCCGGTGACGCCCACTTGATATAGCTTTTCGAGGATACTCGGAAGAAGGGTATTCTGTTCGAGCACGAGGACTAATAAATGCATTTTATCTCCAATTTATCGAGCCAAACCTATCAAGATAAATCATATTCAAATCCGATGAAAAATCAATCGACTATTTGGAGATTTTCAAAAAATCGTATCGGCGGGGAGACTATTTTGGGCACTCCCCGCCTTACATGCGATTGTGTGCAACAAGCAAGCTCTCGGATTATCCCTGAATCTCGCGGACTCGCTGGGCGATGCTTTTCACCGTGTCGAAATCCTCCGGCGTAGCTTTGTCATCGGGGATTGAGATTTTGTATTTTCTCTCGAGGAAGGTTTTGAGGCTCACCATGCTGAAGCTGTCAACAATTCCCGAAGAAATCAGCGGGCTTTCGACGCCGATTTCCTCCTCGTCGTCCTCTTCGAGATACTCATCGATAACATATTCGAGGATTGTCTGTTCGAGTTCGTCCATTTTGCTCCAATCTTTAAGGTTTGGTAATTCTAATCATTATCTAATGTCATTGCGAGCAAAGCGAAGCAATCTCATGTTAACGAGGAGATTGCTTCGTCGCCGATGCTCCTCGCAATGACAAAGAGTCCGCGCAGGTCAACCAGTGGTTGACCCCTACAGTTTAATCGTCTTCCAAAGTCGAGATGTCGCCGATTTCCTCGCCCCATTCCTGCGCTTTGAGAAGTCTGCGCATAATCTTGCCGGAACGCGTTTTCGGGAGCTTCTCCATGAACTCTATCTCCTGCGGCATCGCCAGCGGGGAAAGCCTTTTGCGGATGAAGTTCATTATCGAAAGCTCCAAATCGTCCGAAGGCTCGTGTCCGGGCTTGAGCGCGACAAATGCCTTGACGACTTCCATGTTGACAGGGTCGGGCTTGCCGATAGCGGCGGCCTCGGCGACGGCCTCATGCTCTATGAGCGCGGACTCTATCTCGAACGGCCCGACGAGGTGGCCGCCGGTGTTGATTACATCGTCATCTCTGCCGACGAACCAGAAATAGCCATCCGGGTCGATGCTCGAACGGTCGCCGGTGATATACCAGCCCTTGATAAACTTGGCCTTATAGACCTCCGCATTGTTCCAATATTCGCGCATCATCGAGGGCCAGCCGGGTTTGAGCGCGATTAAGCCGACCTTGTTAGGCTCTTCGATTACCTCGTGTGTCTTGAGGTCGAGAACTACGGCGGTGATGCCCGGAAATGCTTTGCCCATAGAGCCGGGGCGGATTTCCATGCCGGGGAAATTCGTGATGACCATCGCGCCGGTCTCCGTCTGCCAATATGTGTCGAAGAAGGGCATTCCGAACGCCTCCTCGCCCCAGACCACGGCCTCGGGGTTAAGCGGCTCGCCTACACTGCACATGTGGCGGAGCTTCGGGTATTTGAACTGCTTGACCAGCTCGACGCCCTCTTTCATCAGAAGGCGAATGGCCGTCGGGGCGGTGTACCACACCGAGATTCCGTAATCCTGAAGGATGCGATACCACTTCGCCGCGCCGAAACCGCCGTCATAGACGACCTGTGTCGCGCCGAGGCTCCACGGCCCGATGATGCCGTAGCTCGTGCCCGTCACCCAGCCGGGGTCGGCGGTGCACCAGTAGATGTCGTCGTCGCGGAGGTCGAGCACCCATTTTGTAGTGATGTGCTGTGCTATAAGGCTCGAATGCACATGGAGCGCGCCTTTTGGCTGGCCGGTAGTGCCGGATGTGTAGTGCAGAACCGACGGCGATTCCGGGCCGGTCGTGCAAATGTCAAACTTATCGACCTTCTCGGCCTTCTTGAGGATGAACGCGCTCTCGCGCTCTTCAAACTTCAGCGTGTCGTCATCGACAACGACGATGTGCCTAAGCTCGGGGAGCTGGTCTTTTATTCTGCGGACTTTGCGGAAGTGCTTTTTCGTCGTGAGAATCACCGAGGATGTGGCACTTTCCATTCTCGTATGGAGCGCTTCCTCGCCGAACGCCGAAAAAAGCGGTTGCGCAATCGCCCCAATTTTCAATATCCCCAAGAACGAGAAATACAAATCGGGAATTTTGTCCATGAAGATGCACACGCGGTCGCCCTCTTTGACGCCTATCGAGCGGAGGAACGCCCCATAAGTGTTCGTGTTGACGCGAAGTTCATCGAAAGTGTATTTCTCGACCGCGCCCGTGAAACCTTCCCAGATGAGGGCGAGCTTGTCTGCCTTCCCCATCTCGCAAATCCGGTCGGAACAGAACCAGCCGATGTTTATCGGGTCGCCGTCCTTGTAGCCGAGCATCTCCTTGGCTTTATCCCATGTGAAGTTGTCGTAAGTTTCGCGATAGTCGCCCATATTCGGCATTTTTCTCTCCTTCGCTGTGGTTCTTTCAATTTTCAATATTTAATTATTTTAATGAAATTTTTGCTCTTATACAAGGACTTTTCGAGCACAAATTGCCAAAGTTGCAATTATCTTCCGAGAAATGCAGTATCGAGTTGTTTCACCGAATGCCAAGACATATATTATTTTGCGTTGTTTTGCTCGAATACGCAATCGAGCTTGTCTTGGGCTTGACGAGGGCGCGAGATTTTCGTATCTTTACAATAATAATTGGAAACACTAACTCAGGAGGAAGAAATGAGAAAAGCACTGCTTATGGCCGCCTTGATGATGGTGGCATTCGGATCGGCGTTTGCATATAACGCCGTTGATTACATGCCTATCGAAGTGGGCAACTATTGGGTATTTTACGACTCGTCCGAGTGGGGATTAGACTCCTCGATGACGCGAGTTGTCGGCACCACCGAATGGGAGGGAAAAACCTGCTTCATCATGGAGGATTTAGATCTCGGATGGGAGGAAGAGACCGACACTAGCCTAATTTATTTCGAGGGCGGCGCGGTCAAGATGGTATCTTACGATCCGGATATCGATCTTGCGCTCATATTGACTTATCTTCCGGCGACTTTCAACCTCGGCGATAGTTGGGTGATCCTCGATACCTCATTAATAATTCCCGAAGGTGGCTACGAGTATCATATCGATTGGTTCCTGATCGGACAATTGTTAGCAGTTGAAGATGTCAATACCCCTGCGGGACATTTCTCGAACTGCCTCAAAATTGTTAGCGATGGATACATAAATGTAGTCGTGTATGCCGGAGGCTCGCCCGTATTCTCAGACAGTATAGACATGGGCGGCGACTTATTGTGGCTGGCACGGAACGTCGGCGTTGTCAAAGACTTTTCGATTGACGAAGAAACCGGCGGCGAGCAAGTGTCCGTCCTCGTGAGATCGAATACCACGGGTATCGGCGACTCCAAACTTCCGCAGAACCTCGCCATCTCGGCGTTCCCGAATCCGTTTAACGCCGCGGTGACAATCGAGGTGCCGCAAATCTCTGCCGAAGTCGAGATTTTCGATATGATGGGGCGCCTTGTCGAGAGCGTTCCCGCGCATTTTGGACAGGCTCGTTGGACACCGTCGAATGACGTCGCGGGCGGCGTATATTTCGCAAGGGTCAAGGCCGGAGGCATGACGCTCACGCAGAGAATCGTCCTGCTGAAGTAGCGGGGGGCGGTCGAGATTCATCGCACATTATCAGGCCTGCAACAGATTGCAGGCGGGAAATTACTTTGAGGTAGTTTGTGGGCAGAAAACACAATATCAGCTACCTGACAATTCAGGTCGAGCCAAATGATGATGGCTTTCTCGCCCGTTGCGGGGACATCGAAGGAGCCTTTGCAGAGGGCGATACTGTTCAAGAAGCCATCTTCAACTGCATCGATGTCATCCAGATGATTTTCGAATATCGCAGAGAGCGCGGCGAAAAGGTTATTGACAAAATCGAAGAACTGCCGGAAAAATACGGTCTCACGCTCGCATTTCCAGTAGAGGTATAGTTTGCCCCTGCGCCCGTTGTCATACAATGAGGTAATCAGGCGGCTGAAGGACTATGGCTTTAGGTTCTATCGCCAAGGCAAAGGCTCGCACGAGCTTTGGGTTCGCGATGAAGACGGCGTCGTCGTGCCGGTTCCGAAAAAGAGCGGAGACATTCGCAAAGGCACAATCCGCGCCATTATTCGACAAATCGGCGTGGATGTCGAAGATTTCATGAAATAACACAACACGGAGAGATTTATGCTGAAAGAGTATCGAACAATTACCGAGGTCGCGGGGCCGCTTCTCGTTGTCGAGGGCGTCGAGGGCGCGACTTATGAGGAACTCGTCGAAATCACACTCCCCGACGGCGAAAAACGGCGAGGCAAAGTCCTCGAGGTCAACCGCGATAAGGCCGTCGTCCAGCTGTTCGAGGGAACGAGCGGTGTCGATGTGTTCGGTTCCGGCGTCCGCTTCCTCGGAAGGGGAATCGAGCTGGGCGTATCGAAGGACATGCTCGGGCGCATTTTCGACGGCCTCGGACGGCCGATAGACGACGGCCCGGAGATACTCCCCGACAAACGCCTCGACATCAACGGCGCGCCAATTAACCCATATGCCCGCAACTTCCCGAACGAGTTCATCCAAACCGGCCTGTCCGCAATCGACGGCCTTAACACGCTGGTTCGCGGGCAAAAACTGCCTATCTTCTCCGCATCGGGACTTCCGCACAATATGGTGGCCGCACAGATTGCCCGGCAGGCCAAAGTTGTCGGCACGGACGAGAATTTTGCCGTGGTGTTCGGCGCGATGGGGATTACTTTCGAGGAGGCCGAGTTTTTCCGCAGAGATTTTGAGCGGACGGGCGCACTCGAGCGCGCTGTGCTATACCTCAACCTCGCCAACGACCCGGCAATCGAGCGCATATCCACGCCGAGAATCGCCCTCACGACGGCGGAGTTCCTCGCATTCGAGATGGGCATGCACATCCTCGTGATTCTCACCGACATGACCAACTACTGCGAAGCGCTTCGCGAGGTGTCGGCATCGCGCAAGGAAATCCCCGGCAGGCGAGGCTTCCCCGGATATCTATACACCGACCTCGCCACGCTCTATGAGCGCGCCGGCAGAATCAAAGGCAAGGAAGGCTCGATTACGCTCATCCCCGTTTTAACCATGCCCGAGGACGACAAGACGCACCCAATCCCCGACCTCACGGGATATATCACCGAGGGGCAGGTTTATCTGTCGCGGCCGCTTCTGAAAAAAGGCATCGAGCCGCCTATCGATGTGCTCCCAAGCCTCTCCCGACTTCGCCAGAAGGGCGTGGGCGAGGGTAAAACTCGCGAAGACCACGACGATTTGTTCAACCAAGTATATGCCGGATACGCCCGCGGCAAGCAGGCGCAAGAGCTGGCGGTTATCCTCGGCGAGGCCGCCCTGTCCGACCTCGACAAGATTTACCTCGAATTTGCGACAGAATTCGAGAAGCAGTATGTCGGGCAGGGATATTACACCGAACGCACTATCGATGAAACCCTCGACCTCTCATGGGAACTTCTGCGCGCATTCCCGCGAAGAGAACTCAAGAAAATCGACGAGAAGCTCATCGAGGAGCATTTAGGAAGCGGCAAGTAAGTTCCATTTTAGCTTGCATCTTGGGGCGAGGCGTGCCTCGCCCTTCGTCTTAAGGAACACAATGACCAATCCCACAGGCAACATATCCACCGCACAAAGAGTTCTCTACACGCTCGCCGGAGTGTTCGTCCTCTTCGGGGTTTTCGTCTTGATAACGGGCGGCTGGACTTTCGAGATTTTCAGGCAACCGGCATCGCTCACCCGCGCCAATCACCCGTTTTCTTGGGCGCTGTATCTCATTCTCGCTGGAGTCATTTTCACCGATGGCAGGCTCGGCTTCTCCCGCCTCGTCGATAGGGTCGCAGAACTTCGCCCACGCAAGGTCTTCCTATATTTAATGATAATCATCGCCCTTCTCGAAATCGCCCATTTCGCGTTCGGCCTCAAATCCAAACTTTGGCATCTCGACTCGCAGGTCGATTTTGGCACATACTATCACTGCATCCTGCTTTTTTTCACGGGCACTGTCCTGCTGAAAATGATGGACGCCGAGCGCGAGAGAGGCATCCGCAAGACATGGGGCTGGATTCCCGTGATGATTGTGTTTTTCGGAATATCGATTGACGAGCTAATCAGCTTCCACAACGGCATCCCCGGGCATTTGAAAGACCTCGGCATTCTTCCGCGCGATGCCGATTTCGGCGTGCCGAAATGGCCGATACTTCTCGCGCCGTTGGCTCTTGCTGTGGTGATTTACTTCTTCGCGTTTTTGTGGAAGCGCCTCAAAAAACACCCGCCGCTGAACAAGCTCTTAGTGGCGGCGATAGTGATATGGGTTCTCGCATACGCCTCGGAATTGCTCTTGGCGACCGGCATGAACCATTTGCTTCAGGTGGGCTTGGAGGAGGGACTCGAGAAGCTCGGCTCGTCTATGTTCTTGGTGATTTTCCTCGACTACTACCGCAGGGAACTGCGACCGCAATAGCCTTCTCGCGCGCCGCCCCCGCAAAACCTCTTGCGCCGATGGGGGAAATGGTTATATTGTCGAATGAAATGCGGAGATGGCAAATAATTACGCTGGAGCCGACATGAAAAAACTCGATTGCGGCGATAATCTCGAAGTCCTGCGAAACCACGTCGCGGACGAATCCGTCGATGTCGTTTACTTAGACCCGCCGTTCAACACCAAGCGCGAGAGTAACACTAAAGGAGAATCTCATGAGTAGATGTGCTGTTTTCATCGACGCCGGATATTTATCTAAAATTTGCGATGATTTTCGGGTTAGGTTAAACTACACTAAGCTCTCTGATGAAGTAGCTGGAGATGATGAACGGCTCAGAACATATTTCTTTGACTGCGCACCACATATTAGCTCGAGGCCGACGCCGGATGAAAGAAGACGAAAATCTGCGTATGACAAATTTATCCACGCTCTCAAACAAGAACCTCGCTTTATGATTCGTTTGGGGCGCCTGCAAAAGATCAGCGGGGAATACAAACAGAAAATGGTCGATGTCCTTTTTTCACTTGAACTCGCAAAACTTGCGCTAACTCATCAGATTCAGAGGGTTGTGATTTTCGCAGGAGACAGCGATTATGTTCCCGCTATCAAAATCGCGAGGGATGAAGGGGTCGTAGTGCAATTATACTATTATTATAGACCACCGGAACTGTCAAGACAAGGCGACAGGGGATTTCCCAAACCACACGATGAGCTTCTCGATAATTGCGATGAAAAATATCTGATTGACCGCAATTTTATCGACAAAGTGAAATTTGCGACTTGACAAAATGATTTCTCGATGTATATTTATTAGCGTAATGCACTTGTCTTTTGGGAGACCGAAGGGCAACAATGATACTCGCCAGTGATCCGAAAGGGTCGCTGGTTTTTTATTTAGAGACAACCGTGACAATAAATCTCGATTGCGGCGATAATCTCGAAGACCTTCGAAACCACGTCGCGGACGAATCCGTCCAACAAAATGATGTCGTCGGCCATATTCCTCCTTTATTGCGCCAGTTCCGCAGTATTCAAAAATCTATATAACAATCATAATAATCAAATTGCCGTTTGTAAAGGCCTCTGTCTCGTTCGCAATTAAAAAGCGGGAGGGTCTGAGACCCTCCCCTACGGAATCTTCGGCAATGGATTGTATGGGACGCATGTTCGCGTCCCGTTCCGGGGTTTTATCCCGCCAGTTCCGCCATCTCCTTGGGGATGCGCTCTATGAGCGACTCGATAGTCGCGACGGCCTCCTCCTCGGGGATGCGCTTCATGCGTGCAAGTTCCTCGAGGACGGGATGCTCGTCGATGGCTTTGAACGGCGCGCCCGCAGAGAGTGCTTTCCGCGCCTCGGCCTCGAATGTGATAATAGCTTTGAGCATCGCCCTCTGCTTCTCTGTGGAGCAGAACGTATCGACCTCGTGGAATGCGTGTTGCTGGAGGAAATCCTCGCGAATCGAGCGGGCGGCATCGAGCGTGAGCCTGTCCGGGGCGTCGAGGGCTTCCGCGCCCACGAGCTTGACGATTTCGTTGAGGTCGGCCTCGTTTTGGAGAATGGCCATGGCTTTACTGCGGTCGTCGGGGAAATCCGGCGAGACGTTCTCGCGGTAATACTCGTCGAAGACGTCGCCGTAGAGCGAGTAGCTGTTGAGCCATGAGATTGCGGGGTAATGGCGCTGGTATGCGAGTTCCGCTTCGAGGCTCCAGAACACGCGGACAACGCGGAGAGTCGCCTGCACGACGGGGTCTGCCAAGTCTCCTCCGGGGGGAGACACCGCGCCGACGACTGTCAGCGCGCCGGTGCGTTCGCCCGAGCCGAGGGCATCGACCCAGCCGGAGCGCTCGTAAAACTCGGCGATTCGACGGGCGAGATATGCGGGGTAGCCTTCGTCGCCGGGCATCTCCTCGAGCCTTCCGGAAATCTCGCGCATGGCCTCCGCCCAACGGCTAGTGGAGTCGGCCATCAGCGCGACCGAGTATCCCATGTCGCGGAAATATTCGGCGATGGTGATTCCCGTATAAACCGATGCCTCACGCGCCGCGACGGGCATGTTCGATGTGTTCGCGATGAGCACGGTGCGCTTCATCAGCGGCTCGCCGGTGTGCGGGTCGATGAGTTCGGGAAATTCGTTGAGGACGTCGGTCATCTCGTTGCCGCGTTCGCCGCATCCCACATAGACGATGATGTCCGCGTCGGCCCACTTAGCGAGCTGGTGCTGAATGACGGTTTTGCCGCTACCGAACGGCCCGGGGACACATGCCGTCCCGCCCTTGCCGACGGGGAAGAAGGTGTCGATGACGCGCTGTCCGGTGGTGAGCGGTGTGCGGGGGAGGTGCTTCTTCTTGAACGGCCTCGCGACGCGGACAGGCCAGCTGTGGAACATTTTGAGCTTTCGCTCGGTGCCGTCTTCGGCGCGGAGGACGCAGATTTCGTCTTCGACCGTGTGTTCGCCGGACTCGATGGACACGACCTCGCCGGAAATTCCCGGCGGGACGAGGACTTTGTGCTCGATAATGCTTGTTTCCTGCACTGTCCCGAGGATGTCCCCGCCGAGGAGTTTATCGCCGGGCTTGGCGACGGGCTTGAAGTCCCACTTGATGTCGCGGGGAAGCCTGTCGGCTGTGATTCCGCGCGAGATGAAGTCGCCGGCTTTTTCTGCGATGTCGTCCAGCGGGCGCTGGATTCCGTCGTATATTGATGTCAGGAGTCCGGGGCCGAGTTCGACAGAGAGGGACTCTCCCGTGAGGGTCACCGGCTCGCCGGGGCCGAGGCCGCCGGTTTCCTCATAGACTTGGATAGATGCCAAATCGCCGTTCAGCTCGATAATCTCGCCGATGAGTCCGTGCTCCGACACGCGGACGACGTCATACATCTTTGCGCCGGTCATGTTCTCGGCGACGACGAGCGGCCCGGAGATTTTGACAACTCGCCCGATTTTTTCTTCTGTCATGTTTCTCCTTGGTTATTTTATTGTTTGATAATCTACTATAGCCAAAAGATTAAGGCTGGCACAGCACGCTGTGCCTCTACAGGCAATAACAATATAACCTACTACCTAAAAACCGTCCATGCGGACGAGGCCCGTGCGGTTTCCTATGGTCACTGGGTCGCCCCAACGGCCTATAACCCTTTACCTATCCCCTACATTAGCCCCGGGATGCCGCCTAATCCTGCTACCTTTGCCATTTCTTCCTGCGCCATTTTGAGGGATTCGGTGAGTGCGCCGTTGACCGCCGCGATAATCATGTCCTCGAGCATTTCGAGGTCCTCGGGGTCGATGCTGTCGGGGTCGATCTTGATATCGACCAGCTCTTGCCTGCCGTTGACCGTCGCCATGACAACGCCGCCGCCCGCGGAGTGCGAGACCTCGCGCTCGGCGAGTTCCTCTTGAACGCGCGCCATGTCCTCCTGAAGCTTCTGCATCTGTTTGAACATCTTATTCATATTGGCCATCGTTCCTCCTCTTGGTTTTTGAAATTTTCATGAGTGCAAATATAGCAAAAATTATCAATAATGAAAGTGTTCTTTCGATTCCGAATGATGGAATGAAAATTACGCCTACAATCGAGCCTGCGACAGATGCGCCGATGAGGTCGAAGGCGTATGCTCTCGCGGGGGCTTTGTGCGCCCACACGCCGCTGGTGAACGACCATCGAAGTGCAAGCGAGTAGAATCCCCCGCAGACAAAGCCCGAGCACAGCATAGCCACTCCGAAAAGCGCCATAGCCAGAGATATCGATGGGACGGCCGTGCCAAGTTCGATTGCTCCGAAAAGCACGGGAATCGTTGCGATTGCAAATATCCGCCATAATAGCGGGCTTCGCTGTGGGTTCGAGAATATCTTCGCGCCGAAGACCGTTCCGAGGATAAACATCGATGAGAGAAGGCCGACCGCCGAATAGAGCCTGCCCACCGCGACCTGAAAGCCATAGAGCAGAACAACGCTCGCGCCCATGCCGAAAAACCCCATCGCGGATATTGCGAAGCCCATGGCGAAAACATCCGCGCGGAAAGCCTTTCCGGCGACCGCGACCACGGCGAAAACCGCGATGAAGAAAATCATCCAGAAAGCGAACGGCGGAGCGGAGAGAGCGCCTACGAGAAATCCTCCGGCCAACCGTTCCCAAAGCCTCAAGCCTATGAGATAGGCAATCGGGCGTTTATCGGTATTGGGGGGGAAGTCGGCTGTGGAGAGTCTCTCACGGATGTCTCTCTGGCGGAATTCCTCGATGGACGACTGCACCATAGCGCGGTTGAGCGTCACAGAACGCGGCTCCGGGAAATCGCCCGCAGTAATTCTCTCGCCGAATGCGCCGTCGTCGGGCGCGATGACGAGCGCACTGTTCTCGATGATATAGAACTCCGCCGTTCCGAAGACATTGCGCGCCGAGCCGAGCACACTCCCGACCAACGCCAGCTCCTCCTGCGTGAGGTAGTTCGGGCTGACAGGCATGCTCACCGCGACTCGGCCTTCGGGGGATATTTTCCGCGCAAGCTCATCGAACATGCGGTCGCCGACGAGCCTACTCTCTCCCGCCGATGATGGCAGTCCGGTGTAGATTAAGACAAGGTCCAGCGATTTCGGCGCGCGGGCGATCGTGCGTCTCGGGTCGCCAAGCGCGACGCGGACGGAGGGTTCGTCGAGCACGCGGAAGTTCGCGAAATTCGCCCAACCGACTTCCAATAGCCGCGGGTCCTCGATTGCGACGAACAGGCTCTCCGGCCGGTAATCGAGGGCAATTCGCGCAGTCCCCTGAACAATGCCGCCGACGAGGGCGACCCTCGGCGATTGCTTCGCCGTGAGAAGCAATGGATGAATAACATCCTGCGACGCGAGGGAATCGCCGTCGCTCCCGAGGCTCGTTCCGCCCTGATAGAGGTAGATTTCGCCGAGGCTCTCCGAAATCTCGATGGCACCGAACTTGGATTCGATACGCTCAAGTGATGAAGCGCCTTTGAGTGCGCCGGCAGTTGAGCTTACGAACATTACCAGAGATGGCATCACGGCTAAAACCACGACCGCGATGAGGATTTTCACACTCCTGCGTGCGCCTATTTCGCGGGGATTGACGGCGACGAGGGCTATCGCCGAGAAAACGGGGAGGGCGATATCCGGCCTCGCTGTCGATGCCAGAACGAGGCTCATCGCGCCGCCAAAAAATGAGCCGAGTCCCTCGAAGATGTATGTATGCGATGAATCCGCGCCGAGCCTGCGACGCTCCGACAAAGCGCTAAACGCCGATCCAATGCAAAATGCCTGCGGAAATACCGCCAGCGCGATGAGCAAGAAAGTCGGCGGAAGCGGCCAAACCTGCCCGACTCCCGGCGAGAGGACTCTCGCCCAGAGATACAGCCATGGCACGGAGACGGCGCTCACGGCGAAAACTGCGACTATCGAGCCGAACGCGCCAAACTTTTTCGGACGAAACAGCCCGCCAAGCCCCGCCGAGACGAGCCAAACAGACAAAAGCAAGCCGAGAATCAGCTCATTTGCCCGAAGAATGTTCGATAATTCGCGGAAAAGGAGTGTTTGCGTGAGTATTCCGACTGCTCCGAGCCAGAACGCCGTCGGCGGTGATTTTCCGCGCCACAATCCCATTTAGTCCGAAATTAGCTTGAGAAGGCGGAGAATGCCGTCTTTGTGAAATGCCGCGAAACGGCCTGCATCCCGCGAGAAGCCCTCGAAATTGAAGAACGCCGTCGATGAGCCGCCGCTTCCCCACTCATCATCGAAGCCGAGCACCACCGAGCGCATGCCGTATCTGTGTTCGGGGATATAGAGCTTCGTCACAATCGCGCGCCTGTCCTCGAAGAAAGTGAAATTCGGTATTCCCGGGGCAAAGAGCGGAATATCGGAATTTTCGTTCTGGAAAAAGGCAAGCTCATCGCCGATATTGTTGAAAATCATTATCGATGGGCCGCCGAAAACCGCGATATAACTCCCGTCGTCGGAAAATGAGACACCGCTTGCATTCATAAGGCATTCCGCCTGCCAGAGAACTCTGCCGGTCTTAGCGTCGATGCCGATTACGTCGGAGCCTCGCCCGGGCGGACGCATCATCACCAGCAAATCGTTGTGCATGGCGACTCTTCCGCGATGCGGGAGCATGTGAGCTTCCCAGATCCCGAGCGGCCTCGAGAAGATTATCTCCTGCGAAGGCAATTTCGCCATAGCCAGCGCCGTGCCGCCGGTGTCCGCCTCGGTGAAGAGCACTATGTCCTCGCCATCCGCGCCCACGAAAAGGCCTTGATAGAAGGCTCTCCTCGGCCACTCGACCTCGTTGAATTCGATGTCGTAGATTTGGCCGATGGTCGAGAGCGCTCTGTAGCCTTGCGCCGTGAAGTAATTGCCGCTCGGCGAGAGCTGAAGCCACTCGGCGTATTTCAACAGATGGTCGAACGGGAGGATGTCCTCGCCGCTTTCATCGAAGACCCAGTTAATCGGCGTTTCAAGCTCGGTGTCCTCGCCTCGGACGAGCACGGTTTGGCCGTTATCGGAAGCGATGACCTGCAGAACGAAGGGTTTTGGCGTTTGTCCTTTGAACGCCGATAGTTCGCGAACAACTTGCCCCTCGGCATCGAGCACGGTGACGAAGAGGCTTTCCTCCGTTTCCGTGAGGAAATAGAGGCGCGACTCCTCGTCCATATCGAAGTCGATAACCATTCTGTCGAACTCGAGCGAGAAGACCTCCTCGAACGCGCCGAGCGCAGGGGGAATCTCCAAGCCCATCGCCACTAAGACGAATAACGCCAACATTATTGCGGCAAATAGCAATTTTCGCATCGTGAAAACCTCCTAAAAAATTTCTCCGTGCAAAATCTTCCGTCCCTCGATGACCGTTGCCATGATGAAGAGGTCGTATTGTGGGTAAAACATAAGGTCTTGCGCCCTCTCGTTGAGATAATCGATGAGCCTCGAAATTCGCTCGGAATTTGGGAATTTCTGTGCGGCGAGGGCGATTCTCTCCGCCGTCTGAGTGTTGACGACCAGCTCGCTTTTGCCGATTTGCGCCATCAGGTGGTCGCGGAAGAACGAGACGGCCTCGTCGAACACGGCCTTGACCAGCGATGCATCCTTGCCGATTTCCTCGGCGAGATCGAGCGCCCTTGGGTCGGATTCGGTGAACATCACTGCCCAAAGGTTCTCCGCCAATTCTTTGGCCTTGACCGCCACCTCGTCCTCGGCTTTGAAAATAGGAGCAAGGCTTCCATCGGCGGAGAGGGCGAGGGCATCAGCTTCGCTCGCGCTTTTGCCCATCTTCACGGCGAATCCCGCGATTTTGGAGCGCGAGAGCCTCTTGAACTGGAGAGACTGCGACCGGCTGAGAATTGTCGGCAAAAGGAAGTCCGGTCGCGAACTCGTGAGGATAATATGCGCGTCCTCGGGCGGCTCTTCGAGCGTCTTGAGGAATGCGTTGGAGGCTTCGAGCGTCATCATGTCGGCGTCGCGGACAATAGTCCACCTTCCGCCAGCGCTTGATGACGAGAGCGCTATTCGCTCGTTAAGCCCGCGTATCGCATCGATGCCGATTTTCGGTTTCTTGTCGAAATATTGAAACGCGAAGGGATTCTCCGCCATAGACGCCATGACATCGGCAATTTTCTCGGGCTTGTCCTCGATTTCCGTTGTCAGGGGGACGACGACCTCTAAGTCGGGGTGGTCGAGCTTGGTGATGAGCCTGCACGAACGGCATTCTCCGGCGCAGGTCGTGGGATTTTCGCACTTCACCCAGCGGACGAAATCCAGCGCAAAGGCGAATTTGCCGAGGCAGATGTTCCCTCGGAAGAGGTAGGTTGAAGCAATTCGGCCGTTCTCGATAGCGCGATAGAGCAATTCCTTCAGGTGCTCCTGTCCGGGGGCCGTGGGCAAGAAGTTATGCGGAAACGAGCCACTCAAGCGGATTCACCTCCTGTCGTCCATGACGAATTTCGAAGTGCAGTTTCGATCCTTCGAGCCAACCGTCCGGCGCGGTTCTGCCGATTTGCTGTCCGGCGGACACCTCCTGCCTGACGGCGACATCGACCGTGCCCAAGTTGCCATACACGGTAAAAAAACCTCCGCCGTGCTCGACAATCACGATATTGCCATACGCGCGGAGCCAATATACCTGTGCCACCGCGCCGTTTGCCACTGCGAATACTTCTTGGTTGGGGTTCGTGGCGATGTCTATCCCCGCATTTTTGAATGTTGTGCCGAACCTCCGCTCAGAGACGATTCCGAACGGGTGGAGGATTCTTCGCGAACGCGAGGGCCACGGAATCGCGCCCTTGAGGCCCGCGAAGTCTCCGGATAGTGTCGGCGCGGGGAGCCTCCGCGCAAGCTCGGCCAAAGATTCCTCCATGCGCGCGATTGCGCTACGGAAAGCCCTCTCGTCGTTCAAAATTTCGTCGAGCGCAGTCTTTTTCTGCACCTCGACCCTCTCCAAAGAATCCAGCTCGGCCTCTTTGAGGCTCCGGACTGACTTCACTGAATCGAGCATTGCCTGCGTGGAATCGACAAGGATGGCAATTAGTTCGGTGTTGCGGCGAATCTCCGAGGAATGTTCGGCTCTGGCCCCGGCGAGGAATCCGAATAGACCGATTCGCCGTAAGAAATCCCCAAAATCCCGCCCGCCGAGGATAAACGCGACCTCCTCGCCGCGACCAGCCATGAACATCGCCCGAACGACCTTCTCCTGAAGCACTATCGCCGAATCGAGCCTCACTCTTGCAACATCGAGGGAGTCGGAAAGCTCGGCGAGCGCGCCATCGAGGGCTTGTTCTCTCTCCACGAGATTATCGACAAGCTCGGAGATGAGCGCCTTCTCGCGATAGAGGGCATCGAGGAAGTCGGCGATGTTCTCCTTCTGTTCGCCGAGCCGCGCCAGCTCGGCTCTCTGCTTGGCGAGCTCGGCTTTGAGTTCCGGCTCGTTGCCGGCGAGCGCCGAGATAGAGATAAATAGAAGGCATATCCAGTATTTAGATGTCATTATTTTCAGTTGGTGACGCGGAAAACGGCTGTCTATTCTTCGAACTCGCCGTCGAGCCGCGCAAGTTCTGTTCTCGCCTGCTCGACTATATGTTGAAACTGTGTCCTGACATTCTTCGCGTCGGTAATCTCGTTGAAAGTCGCTCTGGCCTTGTCATCGGCATCCAAGAATGCGTATGTCCTTCCAAGTTCGAGTTTATACAGAAGGTTATCCTTGTCCAGCGAGACGGCTTGGCGGAAGTAATAGAGAGAGCTATCGACATTTGCCGAGCCTAAGTCGTGCGGCTTCCGCGTAATCATCGGAACCGGCCCGACCCATCTGTGCCAAGTGCCCATAAGAAAATGCGCATCGGGGTTCTTAGGCTCATTGCGGAGGACTATCCCAAGCTCCTCGCGCACCCTCCTCGCGACGCGGAAATCATCCCAATCGGGCTTGAAAAGCGCGAGATAGCCCAACGCGCGGGCATACTCCAGATGAGCTTCGAGGATGTCCGAGTCCAGCACGATGGAGCGATTTATATAATTCGTCGCTTGCTCTAAGTGTTCGTGGCGAATGTTGCCTATCTCACGGAGAGCCATGTGCGTCAGCGCCGAGCCTGCCCGCCAGAGGATGTTCGGGTTTTCCGGATCGGCAGATAGAGCTTTGCTGAATTCTTTGTATGCGTCGGCATAGTCGCCCCTTCGCATGAGATGATCGCCCATGCGTATTGTCTTGTCCGTCGCGAAAAGTGCGCAAGCCACAAGAATTAAAACTATAGAAATTCGATGAAGCTTCATCTGTCCTCCGTCAAGGGTATTTAACGCCTAAACGCATAGAATAATACAATCTCGATGCCAAAACGACTATCGCTAATATAATAATATATGAGAAAATGTAAAAACAAATCCACAGGTTGAGTAGCAAGATAGCAATTTTATTTGCGCGAACAAAGCTGTCCGCGCCTTTGGTGTATGCGTTTATGTAAAACGGGAAGGCGAATAGCCCCGTGAGAAACAGCGCCGGCTCGGAGAGGTTGAGGCCGCTCACCGCGCCGACAGCAATCGCGGCCATCGCGATAATCGCCGATTTCTTTTCGCCGAGATGCACCGCGATGGTGCGCTTGCCCGTTCGGCGGTCGCCGCTTATGTCGGGGATTG
>OMKS01001114.1_pt1 | contig 24556 bp, 14 predicted proteins | sample 1674721 | NCBI WGS metagenome assembly OMKS01 (sample SAMN06264996, study PRJEB25208) | sediment metagenome | isolation source: hot spring sediment | place: USA: California | collected 2014-09-02
GCCCAGTTGCTGGGTCCGACGGGATACCTCTCCGAGTTCCCGGAGAACCCCTTCAACGGGAACAACTACATCAGCCTGGTCGCCGATGGCGCGGCCATCCCCGAAGGATTGGGGGCCGGGGGGTATTACTACAAACCCCAGACCCGTGAGGTCGTGATCGACCACCTGGGCACCGATTCCGAAGGCGTGCCCTACCGCGAATACTGATCCCTTCTCCGCCTCAGAGGGCGCCTTGTGTTTTCCTGGCAGGCATAAATAGAAAGGGTGCTCCCACTGGGGGAGCACCCTCGTTGTGTCTGACTTTTCCGTGGTCGCCGGGTTATTTGCGACGACGCAGGAACAGACCACCCAGACCCAGCAGCGCCAGGGTCATCGGCTCCGGAATCACCGTGAACGCAAGCTCCGGCATAGCAGTCGGACCACTCTGAAGGATGATGTTTGCAGGGAGACCCAGCAGGCCAGTCGGATCCGGCAGGGCGCTGATCACAACGTCGCCCGGACCGCCAGCGGTGTATTGGAGCATCAGCACACCCGCCAGGGCCGTGTCACCGGAACTGACGGCATCGATCCACGCCCAGTCACCCGCATCCAGACCCGAGGCCGGGGCACCGGCACCGCTCAGAATTGCGTCGAAGTCGGGAACCGACATTCCACCGCTCTGCTTGGCCGTGAACGCAGCGGCAACATCACTTCCAGTAAAGAACCCGTCGGCCCCGTTATCCGTAATCGCTCCGATTCGGACGCCCGTCGCCGGTGTGTCAGAGTTAAGAGTCAACGTCAGCGCATCCCCGGGCATGATCTCACCACCTGCACCGGAGCCGCCTTCGATGACCCACTCCAGGCCGGCCGAGGCGTATGCCCCGAGCCCGAGAACCAGGGCCATCACTAACAGCTTCTTCATCATCGTTCTCCTTTCGTACACGCTCTTGTTCGAACAATCCTTCACATGTGAAGTGTGTGTGTCAGTCCAAATCGCTACGGCATGCAAGGAGCGATACCGAAGATATTCTTCGTGTTCAACCAGTGGTTCACGACCAAAACGATATCAGTCGTGTCAACCTGGCCACTCGTGTTGACGTCCATTCCCTCGACCCAACCGGCGGCCCCGGTCGGGGCGATACCGAAGATGTTCTTGTTGTTCAGCCAGTAGTTCACGAGCGTGACGATGTCGCCCGTATTGATCTGCTCGTTGCCGTCAAAGTCACCCTTACACGTGGGGACGACACCCGCCGTCACGGCGACTTCGATGCAGCCTTCTTGCAGGTTGGACTCGAGGACGCTGCCCACGACGCCACTGTCCGGGCCGCGGAGCGTATCGGCACAGATCGTGGCCGTGCAGTCGGCACTGACGTTCAGCTCGACCAGCAGGTGGGGTCCGCCGTCGCTGGCAGGGGCCTGATTGCCGGCCTCATCCAGCACGCCGAGGCACACCGAAAACTCGCTGGCGGCCGCTTCCAGGGCGCCGGCCTCGGTGGGCTTGGCCAGGGGATGGCCTTGACCGACCTCGAAGTTACCGGGATTGGAGGCCGCATAGTCGATGTACGTGTTGAACTGCGGGTTCACGGCAACGACATCGTCCGGACCACACGTGGCGCCGTCACTGAGGCTGATCCGCAGGGCCACACCGCGCGGGTTATCGCCCGGATCGGCCGTGTAGTAGATCTTCAGTGAACCGTCGCCGTCGGCGGTGAAGGTCACGGCCGCCATCGCCGGAACCGCCATCGCCAGCACCAGAAGTAACGCTAGCTTTTTCATACCACACCGTCCTTTCTCTCTTTCTTCCCTAAACTCTTCTCACCGCAAGGCGCCACACCTTGGCGATAACGTCTACGTCCGAAAACAAACAGAGCACGTGCGTCACTTCTGAAAATGAAATGTGGGCCGGTATGGATCACCCCGACTCCCCGCCGTGCTTTTCAGCGTACCTCCGTTTGGCTCACCTTCCTTCCGATATTCCCGGGACACCGGCGGATTTCGCCGAATGTCCATGACGGCATGATACCACTATCAGCCCTGTCAAGGCAAGTTTTTTCCCGCTTTTTTTTGCATTTTTTTCGGGCCCATCGGGCCCCGGCGGCGACCGATAATCCGCCCGGCGCCGACCCTGGTACACGCCGACCGCCGCCGGACCGGATACCGATGTCAATACCCGGCATTTTATCGGGAAAGGCTTATTCCGTCAAGCGGGCCGCGTCGATATCATCTGCGGCATGTTGGGAATGTTTACAGGACGGATTCTGTTGGTGCGGGCGACCCTGCTGGCGACGACTCTTTTGCTCGTAACCATTGGAATAATAAACATTTACGCGGCAGGGAACCCCGCCGATCCGGACCCGGCGATCCGCTTGAGCGTGTCGGCGGGGCTCTGGAAGAGGCAGCTTGTCTTCGCCGTGTGCGGGCTGTTCTGCGCCGCGGCGGTGAACCTGTTCAGCTACCGGCGGCTGGGGCCCATCAGCTACGGCATCTACGCGGGCGTGCTGGGGCTGTTGGTCGTATTGCTGCTGGACAAGATCGTTGACATCCCCTTTGTGCCGGTTATCAACGGCACGCGACGCTGGATCCGCATTGGTCTGGGCGACCATTTCGTCCAGTTGCAGCCGTCTGAGTTCTGTAAGATCGCCTACATCCTGGCGCTCGCCTGGTACCTGCGATTCCGCAAGAACTACCGGCGATTCAAGGGCCTGCTGGGGCCGTTCGCCCTGACGGTGCTGGCGATGGTGCTGATCCTGCTGGAGCCGGACTTGGGGACGGTGCTGCTGATGATGCCGGTGCTGTTCGCGGTGCTGTTCGTCGCGGGGGCGCGGCTGCGGCACTTGGGGGTCATCGTGCTGTTGGCGCTCCTGGCCAGCCCGCTGTTCTGGGCTCACATGCGGCCGTACCAGCGCATGCGGCTGTCCAGCGTGTTCCTGCAGAATGACTGGATTCGCGGCAAGGCCCTGGAGCACGAGCGGCTGGCGCGGCTCTTGGCCGGGTCGCAGCGGAACGTCCGCTATTGGCACCGCAACCAGGGCTACCAGGTCACGCACGCCAAGCGGGCCATCGCCTCGGGCGGGCTGCTGGGCCAGGGGTTCCGCCGCGGGCCGTATTTGCGATACGACTACAACGTCCGCCAGGGCGAGCCGGACGCCGTGCGGCTGCCCGAACGGCAAAACGACTTCATCTTCGCGATCATCGCCCACCAATTCGGCCTCGTGGGGGCGGTGATCCTGCTGGGCCTGTACGCCGTCTTCATCCTGTGCGGGGCGGAGATCGCCTGGCAGAACACCGAGCCCTTCGGCCGGCTGGTCGCGGTAGGGATCGTGGCCATGTTCGCCGTGGAGGTCGTGGTGAACGTGTCCATGACGGTCGGACTGATGCCGATTACGGGGCTCACGTTGCCGCTGGTCAGCTATGGCGGCTCCTCCCTGCTGGTCAGCATGATCGCGGTCGGCCTGCTGAACAACATCGGGCGGGATCGGCCCTTCTCGATCGCCACCAGCCCCTTCGAACACAAGGACATTCCGCCGGGCCTGTGAGCCCGCGACGCCCGCGGGGCCGGTCGACCATCCCCGCGCTAGAGCACCGCCAAGCCTCGTTCCAGGTCCGCGATGATATCCTCGGCGTCCTCCACGCCCACCGCCAGCCGAAACAGCGTATCGGTGATGCCCAGCGCGTACCGCTCCTTGCGGGGGTAGTCGTAGTAGCTGACCATCGCCGGGTGCGTGATGAGCGTTTCGACGCCGCCCAGGCTGGGGCCGATGTAGCACAATTGCAGGGCGTCGAGGAAGCGTTTCGCCCCGGCCAGATTGCCCTTGGTGACGAACGTGACGACCCCGCCGCCGCCGGCCATCTGCGCCGTGGCCACCTTGTAGTGCGGGTGGCTCTCCAGGAAGGGGTAGTAGACGCGCTTGATCCGCGGATGGCCCTCCAGGTGCCGCGCGACGGCCAGGGCCGTTTCGTTCTGCCGGGCCACGCGCAGGGGGAAGGTCTTCAGGCCGCGGAGCAGCAGATAGCAGCAGTGCGGGTCGATCGTGCCGCCCATGGATTTGTGCAGGTTGCGGATGCGGTCGATGAGCTCGGCGCGGCCGAGCACCGCGCCGGCCAGGATGTCGTTGTGGCCGGCCAGGTACTTGGTGCAACTGTGCAGCACCAGGTCCATGCCGAACTGGAGCGGCCGCTGGTTGACGGGCGTGGCGAAGGTGCTGTCGATCAGCGTCAACACGCCGTGCCGCTGGGCGATCTTGCAGATCTTTTCCAGATCGAAGATGTTCAGGTAGGGGTTGGTGGGCGACTCGGAGAAGATGAACCGCGTGCTCGGGCGGATCGCCTTTTCCAGGGCGTCGTAATCGCCGAACCCCACGATCGTGCAGTCGATGCCGAACTGCTTGAGGTACGAGCGGCAGAACTCGAGGGTCTTTTTGTAGCTGTCGTCGGTGATCACGATATGGTCGCCCGACTGGACCAGCGACAGGATCGTCGTGGTGATCGCGCTCATGCCGCTGGAGAACACGACGCAGTCCTCGGCGCCCTCCAGGTCGGCCAGACGCTGCTCGGCGATGGTCGTGGTGGGGTTGCCGTAGCGGCCATATTCGTAGTGCCCCTTGCCGTGCCGGGTGTACTGCTCGATGTCATGGCTGTCCTTGAACGTGAACGTGCTGGTCTGGATGATCGGCGTGGTCAGCGAGTCGGCGAATTTGCGTCGATCCTCGCCCGCGTGCACCGCCCGCGTGGACAGCGCCTGGTTCAGCCGCTTGGGTGCGGGTCCCCGGTTTACCTTGGCCATCGTTTGCCCTGTTCCTGCGTGGTTGGAGTCGGTTGAAGTCCCTGTCGTCCGGCGGCCAGGCTCCCCCGCCGGACCCCATGATTCCGAGAGTCTGCCCTATGCCGGGGCTTATTGCAAGTCCCATCTCGCGGTGGTTTTATAGCTCCGGGCACCCAGATCCGGCGACTTTTTTACGCGCCAGTGCCATACAGTTGGCACTGTCTCAAATCCGGGCTTGCAGGGCCCGGCCAATGTTCACGATAAAGGGATGAGACGCGATTGGCGCCTGCCATGTGACAACCACCGCGCGATAGCCGCGGGGCGTTCAAGGAGAAGGCCGGGCAGTTGATGGGTGGGGTGCCCGGCCCGTTTTTTATATCGGGTGCCGGCGCGACCGCGTCACCCGGACGCCAAGGCCTCGACGTCGCTGAGGGCCTTGGGGATGGGGGGGCCGAGGAGGCGGCCGCCAGTCTCGGTGACCAGGACATCATCCTCGATGCGGATTCCGCCAAAGTCGCGCCACGACTCCAGCCGGTCGTAATGGATGAAGTCAGTCCATCGGCCTTCGGCCCGCCAGCGGTCGATCAGCGCGGGGATGAAGTACACGCCCGGTTCCACGGTGATGACAAAGCCCGGCTCCAGGGCCCGGGCCAGCCGCAGCGAGCGCAGGCCGAACTGGCCACTGCGACGGATCGCGTCCGTATAGCCCACGTAGTCCTCGCCCAGGGCCTCCATATCGTGCACGTCCAAACCGAGCATGTGCCCCAGGCCGCACGGCATGAACAGGGCGTGGGCCCCGGCGGCGACGGCCTCCTGCGTATCGCCCTTCATCAGCCCCATCGCCTTGAGGCCCTCGGCCAGGTGTTCGCACGCCAGCCGGTGGATCGCTCGGAACTCGACGCCCGGCCGAACCGCGGCGAGCGCGGCCTGCTGGGTCTCAAGCACCAGCGTGTACACGTCCCGCTGCCGCGGGTCGAACCGCCCGCCGATGGGGATCGTCCGCGTGATGTCGCCGGCATAATGCTCGGGCGATTCGGCGCCGCAGTCGTGGACGGCCATCTGGCCGGGGCCAAGCGTGTTGCCGTAAAACGGATTGTGCAGGACCTCGCCGCGCACGGAGAAAATCGTCGGGAAGGCCAACCGCCCGCCACAGGCCAGGGCGATGCCCTCGATGTGGCCGGCAATTTCCCGCTCCACGCGTCCGGGCCGGGCCTGTTGCATCGCAGCGGTCTGCATCCGCGCGGTGATCTCGACGGCCTGCTCGATATGGGTGATCTCCTCGGTGCTTTTGATCGACCGCTGGGCGACCACGGCGCCGATGAGCCGGGGGCAGGCCCGGGAGGCGACCTGGGCCGGTTCGGCGCCCAGCAGGTCCGCGAGCCTCAGAAGGGTGCGGGCCCGATAGGGCGGCACAAACCGGACGGGCCGGCCGGCACGGAGGGCCTTCTGTACGGTAGCCTGGAGCGCATCAGATCCCGCAACTTCTTTCATACCAGTCTGTTGCGCGCGGTTGTGCAGCGAGGGCTGCGGGCCGGTCCAGACGACCGCGTCCGGATCGGGGTCGTCGCCGTACAGGACCTGGGCCCCGGAATCCAGGTCCAACGTGACGGCCAGTCCGGGATCGTCGAGGCCGACATAATAAAGGAAGGTGCTGTCCTGCCGGAACGGGTAGACGTTGTCGGCGTAGTTCATCGGGCATTCATCGTGACCCAGGAGCACGACCAGGCCCGAACCGACCCGTTCGGTAAGTTCTTTTCGCCTCGCCACATACGTCGCCGCATCAAACACCGGATGCTCCTTGTGCGTGCCGTTTGCTTAAGGGTTGCCGTCGGCCTGGGTGGCGTATCGCTTCCATACGCCCTCATCCGCCAGAAACGGCAAAAAGACCCCGCCGATCACCGGCCGGGCGCGGAAACCCCGCACCTTGGCGGTGCTGGTGAAGTACCAGTCGCTGAACGGCACCCGGTCGGGCGACTCGTGGGCGAAGCGGTACAACGGCACGATGAGCTTCTCGAAGTCCGCCCGCGTCTCGGTCAGCGTGGCGCACCACACCAGCCAATCGCTCTTGGTGAAGTCCGCCCGGTTGTCCAGCGGCAGACCGTAGGCATTCTGCGTCTTGAGATACCAGGCCACCTCCTTGCGGGCGATCTTCGGATCGAACAGCCCCAGGCCGAGGATGCGATCCCACACGAGATTGTACTTCATGCTCCACGTGCCGGGCTTGTCGAAGGCCAGCCGGTAGTGGTCGCCGTCGTCGGCCATTGTCTCCCACTGCTGGGCCATGTCCTTGGCCGCCGAGCGAAAACGCTTGGCCTCATCGGGCTTGCCGACCCTGTCGCACAGCATCGCGTAGGCGCCCAGGGCGTTGATCGCCTTGATCGACAGGTTGCAGTTGTGGGCCAAGTGGCCGGTGAAATCGTCGGTGCAGAGCTGATTCTCCGGATCGAGTCCCTTGTCCAGCAGGTATTCGGCCCAGCGGCTCAGCAGGTCCCAGTACCGCCGGGCGAAGTCGGTGCGTCCGGAGGCCTTGGCCCCGGCCGCCACCATCAGGATCATGTTGCCGCATTCCTCGACCGGCATCTGGCCTTGCATGCGGAGTTGGCCGTTGCGGTCGCGGCCATAGGCCTGGCCATTGCCCTTGGGGTAGGTGCCGACATCATGCGGGGCGAAATCGTAGGGCCAGTCATCCGTGCGAGCGTATTCGAAGATCGGCGCACACATCCCCTCCAGCAACATCGGGTTGAACAGCGCCAAGAAGGGCGAGGCCGGGTAGGACACATCCACCGTGGCCATGCAGCCGTTGGAGAAGCACTCCTTATGGAAGAACCACGGCTCGCGGCCATCGGGCGACTCGACGATCTTGCCGCCGGCCCAGACGTGCCGATACGACAGCGCCACCAGCCGGGCGTACTCCTCGCCGCCGATCCGTCGGGCATCCTCCAGCAGCCTGGCGTCGAATGCCCGACCGGCATGTAACGCCTCGTCTCTCGAGCGGATGCACGCAGTCAGCATGGGGACAAAGCCGCCGTAGGCCCTGGCGTACCAGGGGCGCAGCTTCTGGCCCAGGAACTCGATGCTGAATATGTCGTCGTAGGCCACCGTGATCACGCCCGTGCGGGGCCGTGCGGCGTCCACGTCCAGGCTCAGCGTGGCCGCGATGACCGGCCAGTCATCGTCGGCGGGCCGGGGCATCCGGGCATCATCGCTCTCCGGAAGCCCCTCGCCCCGGACGAACCGCTCCCGGACATTGTGCGAGGTCACCGCGAGGCGATGGTCACCCTCCGTGGGCACGCCCACATAGAGGTAGCCCCAGTCGATCCGCAGGTTGTCGCCGGCCTTTTCGAGGATGGGCTGTTGGGCCGAGCCCATCAGGGCGAACTGCGTGCCCGCGACGGGCTCTTTGAGCCGCCGCCAAACGATCTGCTGCTTGGGCTCGTTGACCACCCATTCGCCCGACGCATCGAAGTAAAGGTCCACCTTGTGCGGCGATTGGTCCGTCGAGGTGACACGGCAGACCATAAACGTGACCGGCGCACTGAGTCGATCCACGTCGTCCGGCAACATCGGCGTCGTGAACTGCACCTGAAGCTCCACCGGTCCGGTCTGGAACGTGTAGTGCGTGGCGGTCGGGTGCAGCTCCAGATGCGTCTGCTCGGCCGCCGTGGGGCACACCGCATCGGGTCCCATGAACCGATACGCCCGGCCATCGACGCGGATCATGCCCGCCATGGCCTGCACCGCGCCGGTCCAGTGCACCGGCCATGAATCGTACAGCCGGTCGCTGAACGACCAGACGCTCGCATAGGGATCCATCGTCACCAGCGGCACCGCCGGCGGACGAAACGCCTCCATCGCGGCCCCGTGAGCCGCTCCACACAGAACCATCATGGCCAGCATGACCCTGCCACAGGAACGACAGCTTTTCATTTTGTAGCCTCCGAACAGTGACGCAACCTACCCATCAGACGGGATGCCCGGCGATTCCTCCTTTCACCGCTTTGGCCGCACACCGGCGCGGGTCCCTGGGACGACGACCCTCAGAATACGCCGCCTACGTAATCGTCAAAGTGATTGAACTCGGCGTTCTCCAGGTACGTTCGAGGGCGGGCGACAAAGGTGCAGATGTTGTCCACGAGGAAGTAGTGCTTCTCCTCCTCGCGGGCGAGCTGCTCGAAGATCCGCCGTTGCTCGGGTGTTTCGACCTCGCCGGCCTTCTGCAGGTAGAAGTCGTGGCTTTCCTTCTCGATGTCGCGGGCCTTTTCGTAGAGCTCGATCTGCCCCATCTCGCCCTCCCAGCGGCCCGCCGCCGCCTTCATCTTCTCGAAGAGGCCCCTGGCCTCGTGCAGGAGGGGCGTGTCGGCGACCTCGGTGGGCGCCTCATGGCTCATGCGGTCCACGATCTGGAAGTGGGCGGCCTCTTCATCGGCCAGCATCGTGAGGATCCGCCGCAGGCCCTCGTGGGGCGCCTTGGCCGCCAGGTCGCGATAAAAGTGCTCGCTGTAGGCCTCTTTGTCCTTGGCGAAGTCGAAGATATTCATGCGTTGCCCCCTGCCTCTGTACGATTGTCATTCGCCGCGCCCGTACGCAGTCGCGGTGCTTTCTTTACGTTGCTATGATGATAAGGTTTTTGCATCCGAACGGCCAGAAGAAAAGGACCGTCGCCGCAGGCAAAGGGCAAATCCCCGAAGCGGCGCCTGACGGAAATCCAGACCGGGCTGCCTGGGACTCCGTTGGAAATCGACCTGGAGGAATTGACGCCCGCAGAAAAACCTGCTCTTATAGATACTGTCGCCCTAGTCACTCTAGCCGAGGTGGAACACAAATATGCAATGCCCGACGTGTTCACGAAGGCTTCGCAAGGTCCATTCGCGTGGGCATGTGGTGGATACTTGCCCGGCCTGTGGCGGCGTGTGGCTGGAGGCGTCCGAGCTCCCCCGGCACGTTACGGAGGTTTCGCAGGGCCGGGCCCTTGATCCGGAACCCACGACGTTGTTCAAGCCCCGCAGCGGGACAAACCTGTATGATCTGGACGAAGCCCGACGGATGTGCCCCCGGTGCGGCGTGGGCATGCATAAGCTCAACTACGCCGTCGACTCGAACGTCATCCTGGACAGGTGCCCCCAGTGCAGAGGCACTTGGCTGGATTGCGGTGAGCTGGCCCGGCTGGCCGCTCACCTCCGGACAGCCCCCCGCGTGCGGGCCTTGGGGATCAGCCTGATCAAGCAGCAGAAGGAGGCCCAAGCCTGGAAAGACCTGGCCGACGCCTGCCATCTGATCAGTCGCACCGCTTGGGTATACGGGCCCCGCATCGTTCTGCCGTTGTCGGATGATCTGCGCCGCGAACGGTTTCCCGTCGTCACCGTGAGCATCATTGCTTTGTGCGTCGCGATATTCCTTCTTGCCCCCGACGTGGGCTTTTATGATACCTTCGGCGCCGTACCCGCGGATTTGTGGAGGGTGGGCACGATCACATCGATGTTTCTCCACGCCAACATCGTGCATCTTGTGGGCAACATGTTCTTTCTGTGGCTCTTCGGAGACAACGTCGAAGACCGGCTGGGTCGAATCGGCTTTCTGATCTTCTATGTGAGCAGTGGGATTGTCGCCGTGCTCCTCCATACGGTCTTCAACCGGGGCTCGGAGGTGCCGTGCATCGGGGCCAGTGGAGCCGTCTCCGGCGTGATGGGCGCTTACTGCGTGCTGTTTCCATCGGCCCGCATGGCGACCTTTTTCGTTTATCGCGTGATCTACATCCCGGCGGTTTTGTACCTGGGGCTGTGGTTCGTCCTGCAACTCCACTGGGCGTTACTGTCCACCACCGGCGTCGGTTCCAACATCGCCTTCTTCGCACATGTCGGCGGCTTTGCCTTTGGCGCGGGCCTGGCGCAGGCGATGAAGAAGCGATCATGTGCGCGGAAGCCGGCCAACGCGTAGCCGGTAGGGTACGCCGGTTCGGCAGCGAGCCAGCCGGCCTTGTGGCATTGACGCCCACCGCAAAACCTGATTGACGGGACGCCTTCAGTCCTATATGGTTGTTCCCGGCCGAACCGAGCGGCGGTCGCCCGTTTGAGTGAGCAGGCGACCCGCATGGAATTGTCTCGGAATTGCGCGTTCGGTGTCTGGGCCGAGGAGATTGCATATGGCCATACCGGATTATCAGCAACTCATGCTTCCCCTCCTCAAGCTGGCCGCAGATGGGAAAGAGCACAGACTGACAGAGGCGGTTGACCGGCTTGCCGACCATTTCAATCTGAGCGGCGAAGAACGGGCCGCACTCTTGCCAAGCGGCACTCAAACCGTGATCTACAACCGAGTGGGATGGGCGCGGACGTACCTGCAGAAGAGCGGGTTGCTCACCATTCCCAGACGTGGCTGTTTCCAGATCACTCCCAGAGGGCTGGAGGTGCTCGAAAGGAAGCCCGACAAGATCGACGGTGATTTTCTGTTGCAGTTCCCCGAGTTTCAAGAGTTCAAGCAGGCCCATCACAGACGGTCTCGCCCGCCAAAGGACACAGAACCCTCCGAGAAAAATCCGGAGGAAGCCCTTGAGCTTGCCTACGAAGAGCTCACTCAGGAACTCGCCCAGGAACTCTTGGCGACGGTCAAAAACGCCAGCCCGGTCTTCTTCGAGAAGCTTGTCATCGACCTTCTGATCCGAATGGGATATGGCGGTTCCAGGAAAGACGCCGGAGAAGCCATCGGACGCAGCCGCGACGAGGGGATCGATGGGATCATCAAAGAGGATCGCTTGGGGCTCGATGTCGTCTATGTTCAGGCCAAACGTTGGGACAATGTGATCGGCAGACCCGACATTCAGAAGTTCGCGGGAGCCTTGCAGGGCCAGAGAGCGAAGAAAGGCATATTCATCACCACGTCCAGGTTCTCCACGGATGCCCGCGACTTCGTCAAGCATATTGACACCAAGATCGTCCTCCTCGATGGAGACGATCTGACACGGCTGATGATTGAACATGGTGTCGGCGTGTCCACGGTAAGGTCTTACGAAGTGAAGCGGATTGACCTGGACTATTTCGAGGAATGAGCCTTTCGCGCCTTCGGCCGTTCTGCTCATACGGCTGCGCCCCACCCATGCCCCAACCTCACATTTGTAGGAAGGCTACCCCATCTCACCCGAGGTAAACGTTTTTCGCGTGGGTTGACAGGCGTCGGCGCGGTGGCGTATCATGGATGGCCGATCCGCGGCGGAGGGCGCGTTCCACGATGTCGCTGCGCTTTGCCTGCGTGTTCGCCGTGCATCCGCCTCGGCGATCGCCCGCCGCGGACGAAACGGAAATCACACAAGGCAGGAAAGGGCTCGATCATGCGACAGAAAACTGTCATCCCCGCCGTCACCCTCGCGATCGTATTCGCAGCGCTGCCCGGCTCGGTCGGCTGCGCCCAGGCCGTCATGCAGGCCACGGCCCTGCGATGCGAATACCACACCGATCCGCTCGGCATCGACGCGGCGCAGCCGCGACTCAGTTGGGTCGTCCTGTCGGATGAGCGCGGCCAGAAGCAGACGGCCTACCACGTTCTGGTCGCCAGCCGTCGCGACCTGCTCGACCGCGATCAGGCGGACCTGTGGGATTCGGGCAAGGTCACCAGTGACCGGACCGCCCACGTCGCCTACGCGGGGCGGCCCTTGCAGTCGCACATGGAGTGCTACTGGAAGGTTCGCGTGTGGGACCGCCGCGGCACCCCCTCGCCGTGGAGCACCGCGGCCCGGTGGACGTGCGGACTGATGGCGTCGGGTAAGGAATGGACGGCCCGATGGATCGGCTTCGACGCCTCACGCAACCGCGAGGCGACGCAGTTTGACCTGTCGTTCGAGGGAGCCTCGTGGATCTGGTATCCGGAGGGCAACGCCGCCCAGGCCGCGCCCGTCGGCAGCCGCTACTTCCGTAAGACGTTCACTCTGCCGGCCAACCGCAAGGTCCGCCGGGCGACCTGCGCCGCCAGCGGCGACAATAACTACACGCTGTTCGTCAACGGGCGGCGCACCCGCGACGGCGCCGACTTCAAGACCGCCGCGGCCTTCGAGTTCACCGACCGGCTGCGCCCCGGAAAGAACGTCATCGCGGTGCAGGTCACCAACGTGGGCGATGCGCCCAACCCCGCGGGCTTGCTGGCCGTGGTCAAGATCGAGTTCGAGAGCGGCCCGGTGATGCGCCTGGTCACCGACGGCACGTGGCTGGTCTATAATAAGGACAGCGACGACTGGATGAATCTCGACCGCGACACGGGCGACTGGAAGCCGGCCCAGGTCGTCGCGCCCTACGGCGCGGGGCCGTGGCGGACGATCAACATCAGCAGCACAACCCTGTTCCTGCCGCCGGCCCAGTTCCTCCGCAAGGAGTTCAGCGTCGCCAAGCCCCTTCGCCGCGCGGTGCTGTATGCCTCGGCGCTGGGCAACTACCAGGCGCACATCAATGGCCGGCCGGTGGGGCGGGATTACTTCACGCCGGGCTGGACCGACTACAACATCCGCGTCTACTACAACACCTACGACGTGACCGAGCAGATGCAGCAGGGCGACAACGCGATCGGCGCGGTCCTGGCCGACGGCTGGTACAGCGGCCACATCGGCTGGCAGCACATGCGGGACCACTATGGCAAGAATCCGCGGTTCGCGGCGATGCTGCGGCTGGAGTACGCCGACGGCTCGACGCAGACCGTGGTGACGGATGGTTCGTGGAAGGCGGCCACGGGGCCCATCCTGGAGGGCGACTTCCTGATGGGCGAAACGTATGATGCGCGGCTGGAGATGCCCGGCTGGGCCACCGCCAAGTTCAACGACCGTGATTGGAAACCCGTCGACGTGACGGAGCGCATCGAGGCCAAGATCCAGTCCTATCCGGGGGTTCCCGTGCGGGTCTTCCAGGAGATCCGCCCCAAGAGCATCAGCGAGCCCGAACCGGGCAGGTACGTCTTTGACATGGGCACCAACTTCGCCGGGTTCGTCCGGCTAAGTATCAAAGGCCGGCGCGGCCAACAGATCGTCCTGCGCTTCGCCGAGCGGCTCAACCCCGATGGGACGATCTACACGACCAACCTGCGCGGGGCCCGGGCGACGGATACGTACCTCTGCCGGGGCGAGGACCTGGAAACCTGGCAGCCGCGGTTCACGTTCCACGGCTTCCAGTACGTGGAGCTCAGCGGCGTGGACGCCAAGCCCTCGCTCGACACGATCACCGGCATCGAGCTGACCAGCGACACGCCCGTGGCCGGCAGCTTCGTCTGCAGCGACGAGGTAGCCAACCAGCTTTACCACAACATCTGCCAGACCCAACGGTCCAACTACATCGACATCCCCACCGACTGCCCGCAGCGGGATGAGCGGCTGGGCTGGACGGGCGATGCGCAGGTGTACGTCCGGACGGCCACCAACAACACCGACGTGGCCGCGTTCTACACCAAGTGGCTGACGGACCTGGAGGATGCCCAGGGGCCCGAGGGCGACTTCCCGGATGTCGCGCCGCGCAAGGTGGCCACCGGCGGCGGCACCGCCGCTTGGGGCGATGCGGGGACGATCTGTCCCTGGACGATCTATCAGATTTATGGCGACAGACGGCTGCTCGAAGAGCACTACGACGCCATGGCCCGCTGGGTGGAGTACTGCAAAAAGAACAGCAAGGAGCTGCTGCGGCCCGCCCAGGGCTACGGCGACTGGCTCAGCATCAAGGCCGATACGCCCAAGGACGTGCTGGCGACGGCGTATTTCGCCTACAGCACGAAGCTGACCGCCCGCGCGGCCGAGGTCCTCGGTCGCGATGAGGATGCGGTCACGTACAACGCCTTGTTCGAGGACATCCGGGCGGCGTTCAACAAGGCCTACGTCGCCCAGGACGGCCGTATCAAGGGGGATACGCAGACGGTGTACGTGATGGCGCTGGCGTTCGACCTGCTTGATGAGCCGCAGCGTCGGGCGGCGGAGAAGTACCTGGTGGACAACATCGCCGCGCGCGACTGGCATCTGTCCACGGGCTTTGTCGGCACCAAGGACCTGATGATGACGCTGTACCACATCGGGCGGCTGGATGTGGCGTATCGCCTGTTCCACAACGATACGTTCCCGTCGTGGGGCTTTTCGATCCGGCACGGTGCGACGAGCATCTGGGAGCGGTGGGACGGCTGGACGCCGGACAAGGGCTTTCAGGACCCCGGCATGAACAGCTTCGCGCACTACAGCTTCGGCGCGGTCGGCGAGTGGATGTTCAAGACCATCGGCGGGATCGACACCGAGGGACTGGCCTACAAGCGGATTCGCATCCGACCGCGGCCCGGCGGCAAGATCACCTGGGCCCGCGTGAGTCACAAGAGCATCCGCGGCCTGATCGCGACGGATTGGAAGCTGGAGGGCTCGCGGTTCACGCTGGTGGTGACGATTCCGGCGAACACAATGGCCAAGGTCTATCTGCCGACGGACAACCGTCAGGCCATCTCCGAGAAGGGTGGCTTCGAGGGGTGCCGCCTTCTGGGTCTCGAAGACGGCTCGGTGACGTACGAGATTGGCTCGGGCCGGTACGAATTCATCGTGGAGGGCGTCAAACCGATCCCCATGGCCGAGTAGATCGGTGTGGGATCAGGAGATTCGCTGAGGGAGAACGGATGCCGAGGGTCATGCCTCGTGGGTTGATCCGAGCGGCGATGGTGCTGCTCGTGTGGGTGGGCGCTGCGGTTGCGGCGTGCAGCTCGGGTGCGCCTCTGTCCGAGGTCATCGGCGTGACGCACGTCAACGGGCAGTATCACCTGACCGAGAAGGACTTTTTGAATGAGGGCGCGGACCACGTCCTGGCCCTGGGCTCGCGGGTGATCAAGGTCTGGTTTCACAAGCCGGCCCAGTCCTATTCCTACAACTCCGACTGGGTCGAGACCCCGACGCTCGTGGACATCGCCCGTTCGCCGTACTATCGTTCTCTCTTCGCCAAGCCGTTCAAGACGTACATCCTGATGGTGTTCTCGACGGGCCGATACGAGGGTTATTTTCGCCAGGGGATGACCGAGGCCCAGAAGGCCGATGAGCGGCGGCAATTCCACGAGCTGGCCGCGTATCTGCTGCGGACCTACAAGGACACGGGCAAGACCTTTGTGCTGCAGCACTGGGAGGGCGACTGGCTCATCCGGGGCGGCTTCGACGCCGCCAAGGACCCCGAGCCCGTCGCGATCCAGGGCATGATCGACTGGCTGAACGCCCGGCAGGAAGGCGTGCGCCGGGCCCGCGGTGAATGCCGGGTGACGGGCGTGCGGGTCTATCATGCTGCGGAGGTGAACCGGGTGGTGGACTCCATGCGCCACGGCAGGCCGAACATGGTGAACCGGGTCCTGCCGCATACGACGCTCGATCTGGTCTCCTACTCGGCGTGGGATTCCGTGACGGCCCACTACGATACGCCGCACGTGCTGTCCGAGGCCCTGGACTTCATCGCCGCCCACGCGCCCGACAGCCCGGACTTCGGCGACAAGAACGTGTACCTGGGCGAGTTTGGCATGCCGCAGAACGAGTTCTCGCCCGATCAGGTCCGCACGTGCATCACGAACGCCGTGCGGACGGCGATGGACTGGGGATGCCCGTATATCGTTTATTGGCAGGTGTACTGCAATGAGCTGGCCAAGGGACAAGGGCCCGCGCCGGTGACGAGCAACGACGCGGTCCGCGGATTCTGGCTCATCCGGCCGGATGGTTCGACGACGTGGACGTGGGATTACTTGCACGGGCTCTTGAATGCGCCGGACACGCCGCGACCCGTTGAGATCCCTCAGCCCGCACGATAGGAACGCCACAATGGCGTTGCCGGGGCCAGGGCTGATGGGCAATGACGCCAAAATGATCGAATTGGGAGAGGGCAGGCCATGCCAAAGGCATACGGCAATATAATGAGAATATCCGGGCGCCGGGGCCTGGTGTGTCTGTGCCTCCTGGCCGGTTCGGCCGTGGCTGATCGGCAGGTGGTGTCCTTCTGTGACGATTGGCGGTTCACGAAGGGCGACCCGGCCGACGCCGTCACGGTGGAGCTCGACGACTCCGGCTGGCAGCGGGTGCGGCTGCCACACGACTGGGCCATCGCCGGGCCCTTCAACCCCGATGAGAACGGCTACGCCGGCAAGCTGCCCTGGCGAGGCGTGGGCTGGTACCGCAAGACCTTCCGGCTCGAGGCCACCGATGCGGGCCGCTGCGTCTACTTTGACTTCGACGGCGTCATGGCCTTCCCCAAGGTCTATATCAACGGACAACTCGCCGGCCAGTGGGACTACGGCTACATGTCCTTCCGCGTGGACGCCACGGACCTGGTCCGTTTCGGCGAGGACAACCTCATCGCCGTCCAGGCCGACACCCGAGAACACGGCACCCGATGGTATCCCGGCGCCGGGATCTATCGCAAGGTGACCATGACCCTGTGCAATCCGGTGCACCTGGGTCACTGGGCCACATTTGTGACGACGCCCGAAGTCACCGACGAGCGCGCCACGATCCGCGTGGAGTCCATCGTCGAAAACCACACCGCCCACGAGGCGAACGTCCGTACGGTGCTGGCCATCCATGATCCCGAAGGGCTGCGGGTGGCCCGTCTTGAGGCCCATTTCAAAAGCCCGGCGGGCGAGGACCGTGCTGTGGGTCTGTCGGTCGTCGTTCCCCGGCCCCAGCGGTGGGACGTGGACGATCCGAAGCTCTGCCGGGCACGGCTGACGGTCCACCGCGGCGATGAGGTCCTCGACCGCGAGGACGTCGCATTCGGCATCCGCAAGTTCGCGTTCACCGCCGACGATGGATTTCACCTCAATGGCCGGCGCGTGCAACTGTACGGCGTCAACCTGCACCACGACCACGGCCCACTGGGGGCGGCGTTTTATCCCCGCGCGATGGAGCGGCAACTGCGGATCATGAAGGACATGGGCTGCAACGCCCTTCGCACCAGCCACAATCCCCCGGCGCCGGAGGTGCTCGATCTGTGCGATCGGTTGGGCATCCTTGTCTGGGATGAATGCTTCGACAAGTGGGACGCCACCGCCGACCGGCTGCGCGGAGTCGACCTGGTCGAGCACAACAAGAGACAGCTCGACAACCTTGTCCGTCGCGACCGCAACCATCCCTCCGTTGTCGTCTGGTCCATCGGTAACGAGATCGCGGACGTGGAGAACAACCGCGGCGGCCGGGCCCGCGAGCAGGTGCGGGTGCTGTCCGACTATGTCCGCTCGCTGGACCCGACGCGGCCGGTGGGCATGGGCTGCTACATCCCCTCGGCCGTCGGCACCCGCGTGCTTGAATCGCTCGACCTGACCGGGTGGAATTACGCCCGCCGCTACGCCCCGTTTCGCGAGTTGTTCCCCGACAAGCCTATTGTGTACAGTGAGTCGGCCTCGGCCCTGAGCACCCGCGGGTTTTACGAGCTGCCGCTGCCGACCGTCAAGACGGACTATTCCACCGCGCTGCAGGTGGACTCCTACGACCTGAACGCCGCCCCGTGGTCGGACATCGCCGATGCCGAGTTCCTGCTCATGGAGAAGGATCGGTTCGTTGCCGGGGAGTTCGTATGGACCGGGTTCGATTACCTGGGCGAGCCGACGCCGTTCAGCCAGGAGGCCCGCAGCTCGTACTTCGGCATCGTGGACCTGTGCGGGATTCCCAAGGATCGATTCTATTTGTACCGCAGTTATTGGCGGCCGGATGCGACGACGGTGCATATCCTGCCGCACTGGAATTGGCCGGACCGGCTGGGCAAGAACGTGCCCGTTTTCGTCTACACCAACGGCGACTCGGCCGAGCTGTTTCTGAACGGCAGGAGCCTGGGCCGCCGCACGAAGGGCCAAATCCCGCCCAGGCCGCAGGACTTTGCCCGGGGCCGACCGGCCCTCGCGGGGACGAGCCAGTTAAATGAAGGCCACGTGGCCACACAGGCCAACGACGGCGACGCCCAGACGCGATGGTGTGCGGCCGACGGCCAGGCCGAGCAGTGGTGGCAGGTGGACCTTGGTCAGGTGCGGCCAATCCGCTGCATCGCCGTCGAGTTCGAGCGGGAGGCCAAGAATTACGGCTATGCGATTCAGGTCTCCGCGGATGCATCATCCTGGACGACCATCACCGCCAAGGCCACCAGCCGCGAGCCTCAATGGGGCGGTTCGCGCGAGCAGTTCCACGAGGTGGACGCGCGGGCGCGGCACGTGCGGATCGAGTTCTCCGGCCTCCAAGGCGGGTCGTGGGCCAGCATCCGCGAATTCGGCGTCTACCCGGAAAAGGTCGAGTCGGCGTACTACGAGCCGACCTACCGCTACCGACTGCGGTGGAACGAGGTGACGTACGAGCCGGGGGAGCTGAAGGCGGTGGCGTATAAGGACGGCCAGAAGATCGGCGAGGCGGTCGTGCGAACGGCGGGCCCGGCGGCGGCGATCCGACTGACGCCCGACCGCACCGACCTTCACGCGGACGGATGCGACCTGGCCTACGTGCTCGTCGAGGCCCTCGACGACAAGGGCACGGCCTGTCCGCTGGCGGACAACAGGGTCCGTTTCAAGCTGGAAGGGCCGGCCGACATCGCCGGCGTCGGCAACGGCAATCCTCTGTCGCTGGAGCCCTTCCAGGCCGACTATCGCAAGTTGTTCCATGGCAAGGCCATGCTCATCGTTCGAACGCAGCCGAGCCGCGACGGTATGATCCGTGTCGCCGCCACGGCCGATGGCCTGAAACCCGCAATCGTTACTCTACAAGCTCGGTGATCCATGAATACACTCTGCCCGACTTGTGGACTTCGTCGTCCTTTGGCCCGTACCGTAACGTGGTTGGTATTACTCTGGCTCGTGCTCGCCTGTGCCGTATCGGTTCAGGCGCAACGGCAGATGGAATACCTCGACCGGGGCCTCGTCGCGGTTCGTACGGCTGAGAACCGCGTCTTTCTGAGCTGGCGGCTGCTCGCCGACGATCCGACTGACATCGCCTTTGACGTGTTCCGGCTGGATGCCCAAGGTGGTCGCGCCAGGATTAACCCGCAGCCGGTCCGGGAGGCGACGTGCTTTATCGACGAGGCTGCGCCGCGCAGTTCATCTCTTCACTACCTCGTCCAGCCCCGTGACGGTAGCAAGCCTCATGTGGATCAACCCGTACAGCCCTGGACGCAAGGGTATCTGACCATCCCGCTAGAGACCCCCTCGGGCTATCGGCCCAACGATGCCGCGGTCGGCGATCTTAACGGGGATGGCCGCTATGACATCGTCCTGCATCAGGCCGGACGCGGACACGACAACGCCCATGCTGGCCTCACGGATCCGCCTATCCTGGAGGCGTACACCCTCGATGGCGACATGCTCTGGCGGATTAACCTGGGCCGCAATATCCGGGAGGGGGCCCACTATGTGCCCTTCATCGTGTACGACCTGGACGGCGACGGCCGGGCCGAGATCGCCTGCCGCACCGCCGACGGCACCATCGACGGCGCGGGCCGAGTCATCGGCAACGCCCAGGCGGACCACCGCGAGGCCCGCGGTTACGTCCTGACGGGGCCGGAGTACCTGACCATCTTCGACGGCGCCACCGGGCGGGCCCTGGCGACGACCGACTATCTGCCGCCGCGGGGCCGGGTGGAGGACTGGGGCGACAGCACCGGAAACCGTGCCGACCGCTTTCTCGCCTGTGTCGCCTACCTCGACGGCGAGCGCCCCAGCCTGGTCATGTGCCGCGGCTACTATACCCGCAGCGTGCTGGCCGCCTGGGACTGGCGGGATGGGCGGCTCAGTCATCGCTGGACGTTCGACAGCGACGATGGCCAGGCCGACCACCGCGATTACCGCGGGCAGGGCAACCACGGCCTGTCGGTCGCGGACGTTGACGGCGACGGCAGGGACGAAATCGTGTACGGCGCCTGCGTGATCGATCACGATGGATCAGGCCTGTATACGACCGGCCTGGGCCACGGGGATGCGATGCACCTGTCCGATATCGACCCGACGCGGCCCGGCCTGGAGGTCTGGGGGATACATGAAAGGCCCCGCCATCCACACGGCGCCAACCTGCGGGATGCGGCGACCGGTCACGTGCTGTGGGGCCTGCCGTTGGGCGACCCCGGCCGGGGCTTGGCCGCCGACATCGATCCGCGATACCCCGGCTATGAATGCTGGGCCAACTCCTCGGACGGGCTTTACGACTGTAAAGGCAACCGCATCTCCCGGGCCAAGCCCCGTTCCTGCAATATGGCCGTCTGGTGGGACGGCGATCTGTCCCGCGAGCTGCTCAGCGGCACGGCGATCACCCAGTGGGACGCCTTGGCAGAGCGTGAATCCGTCATGCTTTATGCCGAGGGCTGCGCCGCCAACAACGGCAGCAAGGCCAACCCCTGTCTGGTGGCGGACATCCTGGGCGATTGGCGCGAGGAGGTCCTGTGGCGCACCAGCGACAACCGCGCGCTACGGCTTTACACCACGACCATCCCCACGGAGCATCGGCTGGTCACCCTCATGCACGACCCGGTCTATCGGCTCAGCGTCGCCTGGCAAAACGTCGGATACAACCAGCCCACGCAGCCGGGCTTTTATCTCGGCACCGGCATGACCCGGCCCGACCCGCCGGCGATCCGCGTGCCGGCCCCGCGAGGCTCGGCCCCCTGAACCGGGCGTGCGAAGCGATCCCACATACGATACAATGGTTCCCTGGCCCGGAGTGTACGCTGCGCCGATCCGCCCGACCCGATGCGGATCAGGCCCATTGAGACCACATGCAAGAGGATAGACCATGCTGAGCAAGCGGCGCAATCCCATGGAGCATTCACATCGGCTGGGGCTGTTGTGGCTGGGCCTGCTGGCGGCCATCGCGGCAGCGGGACCTATCGACCAATATGATGTGGTCTGGACGGCGCCCAGCCGGGATGCCTCCGGATCGATGCCCTTGGGCAACGGGGACATCAGCCTCAACGCATGGGTCGAGCCGAGCGGCGATCTGTGCTTTTACATCGGCAAGACCGATGCCTGGGGGGACAATGCCCGCCTGCTCAAGGTCGGCAAGGTGCGGCTGAGTCTGCGTCCCGACCCCTTTGACGGGTCCGCTTCATTTCGCCAGACGCTGCACCTGGAGACGGGTCAGATGATCGTCGAATGGACGCCCCGGGACCAGACGCAATCGGCCACGGTCTTGCAGGTTTGGGTCGATGCCCACGACCCCGTGATCCACGTCATAGCCGAGTCGCCGACGGCGATCCGCCTGGACAGCCGCATTGAACTGTGGCGGACCACGCGGCAGGAGCTGACGTCCCAGGAGGTCAGCGACGTGATGATGAATTGCCCGGCCCCACTGCGGGAGCGCCTGGGCCCGACCATTGTGGAGCCCGACACGGTGTTGACCGAATTGAGTCCCGGACGCATCGGCTGGGTGCACCACAACAGCAAATCCATCGGCCCGGAGCTGACGATGCGGATCCAGGGGCTGGACGACTATCCTCTGGCCGATCCGCTGCTGGGCCGCACGTTCGGGGCGGTCATCACGGCCGACCGGGCCCGGCGCCTCGACGACCTGACGCTGACCACGGAGCCGGGCCGATCACAACACGTGCGGGTCTTCGTCCTCACCGATCATCCCTCCACGCCCCGGCAATGGCGGGCGAAGGTGGACCAGCTTATCGAACGCGTCGAGAGCACCGATCCGGAGGCGCGGCAGCGCCGCCACGAGCAGTGGTGGCGGGACTTCTGGGACCGAAGCTGGGTGCACATCCGGTCCAACCGGCCCGAGCCGGGCCCGCCGCTCGTGGGGCGCAATGATCACCCGCTTCGCATCGGCGTGGACCAAGACGGCGCCAATCGCTTTATCGGCCAGATCGGCCGCGTCAGTATCCTGCGCTGCGCCTTATCGCCCGGCCATGTGGCCGACTTGGCCAAGGGGGACAGGCGTCCCCTTACCCGCCCCGATGCGGTGGGCACCTGGACCGATGTACCCGTCGGCAAGGTCCTAAAGACCGTTTCCCACGAGGACCTGGCGGGACCTCTTACGATCGAGGCGTGGGTTCGGCCCGAACGGATGCCCGCCTCCGGCGGGCGGATCGTGGACAAGACCACCCCCGGCCAGGACAACGGGTTGCTCCTGGACGCCTATCCGGGCAACGGCCTGCGGTGGATCACGCCCATCGGCCACATTCAGAGTAAGGATGGCCTGTCGCCGGATCGGTGGCACCACGTCGCCGTGACCAGCGACCCCGCCTTGGGCACGCAGACCCTGTATCTCGACGGCGAGGCGATCGGCACACAGACCGTGGACATGGCCGATCCGGCGTTCATCGTGTCGCGGGGATATCAACTGCAACGCTACATCAACGCCTGCGCGGGCCGGGGCCGCTATCCCATCAAGTTCAACGGCTCGATCTTCACCGTTCCCTTCCCCGGCGCGCCGGGCGACGCCGACTACCGCCGGTGGGGGCCGGGTTACTGGTGGCAAAACACCCGCCTGCCCTATATCGGCATGTGCGCATCGGGCGACTTCGACCTCATGGAGCCGCTCTTCCGCATGTATGCCGACGAGGTCCTGCCCCTGTGCGTGCACCGCACGAAAAAGTATTGCGGTCACGACGGCGCCTTTATCCCCGAATGCATCTACTTCTGGGGCGCGATCTTCAGCGAGACCTATGGCTGGACGCCGTTTGAACAGCGCCGGGACAAGCTGCAAGAAAGCGGATGGCACAAGTGGGAATGGGTCTCCGGTCCCGAGCTGGTTTTCATGATGCTGGACTACTATGACTACACCCGCGATGAGAGCTTTCTCAAGGACAAGGTGGTCCCCACCGCCCATGAGATCCTGACCTTCTTCGACCGCCACTACCCTGTGGGATCGGACGGCAAGCTCATTATGCACCCCTCCCAGGCGCTGGAAACGTGGTGGGATTGCACGAATCCCATGCCCGAAGTGGCCGGCCTGTGGGCGGTGACACAGCGGCTGCTCGATTTGCCCGAACGCCTGACCACCGCTAAGCAACGGGCCTTCTGGGAAGCGCTACGCGAGAAGCTGCCACCGCTGCCCACGCGCAAGGTCGACGGCGTTGAGATGCTTGCCCCGGCCGAGAAGTATGACCAGAAACGCAACATCGAAAACCCGGAGCTCTACGCGGTCTTCCCGTTCCGGCGGGTGGCCTTCGAGAAGGACAATCGCGATCTGGGCATCGAGGCCCTCAATCATCGCTGGGACCGTGGTCACAGCGGATGGCGACAGGATGACGTTTTCATGGCCTACCTCGGCCTGGCCGATCAGGCCAGGCAGTACGTGGTGGCCCGGGCCCGCAGCAAGGATGAGGACTCGCGATTTCCCGCCTTCTGGGGTCCCAATTACGACTGGGTCCCGGACCAGGATCACGGCGGCGTTCTAGTCAAGGCGGTCCAGGCCATGTTGCTGCAAAGCGGCGGAGACCGCCTCTTTCTCTTTCCCGCCTGGCCCAGCGGGTGGGACGTGGACTTCAAGCTGCACGCGCCCGGCAGGACGACCGTGCAGGCCAGCCTGAAAGACGGCAAGGTGGTTCACCTGGAAGTGAATCCCCCAAACAGAAAGAAGGATGTCGTCACCCCGAAATAGAAAGGACAGGTCATGAGTGAAATGCGGCCACGCCACGGGAGCGTATGCAAGGTGGTTGGACTGTTGCTGTGCCTGGCGGCCTTCGTCTGTCCGGCAAAGACGTATGAGCCGACGTGGGAATCACTGACCCAGCACCCGGTGCCCGAATGGTTCAAGGACGCCAAGTTCGGCATCTACGCCCACTGGGGGGTCTACTGCGTACCGGCGTACGGCAACGAATGGTACCCGCGCAACATGTACCTGCAAGACAGCGACGTGTACAAGCATCACGTCCAGACGTGGGGCGA
>OMKS01001116.1_pt1 | contig 24535 bp, 8 predicted proteins | sample 1674721 | NCBI WGS metagenome assembly OMKS01 (sample SAMN06264996, study PRJEB25208) | sediment metagenome | isolation source: hot spring sediment | place: USA: California | collected 2014-09-02
GAATTTGCCGAAAGACATCTCAAGCCCTACGGATTCTCTGTTGTTCAGATTGACGACCGGTGGCAGGACGGCGTGCGTTCCAACGGCCCCCAGAAGATTTTTGAACGCCATAAACCGGACGGACCTTATCCGTCGGGGATGAAAGCCACCGCCGATAAAATTAAATCGCTCGGACTGACGCCGGGCATCTGGTACATGCCGTTTGCGGGAACGTATGACGATCCTTATTTCGCCGACAAGCAGCATCTGTTCGCTGTGAAAGACGGCGAGCCTTTTGACACGCGATGGGGCGGCACAGCTCTGGATTTAACGAATCCGGCAACCCAGCGTTATGTCTATCGCATCGCCGACCGACTGGCTAATGAATGGGGTTATGAATACTTCAAAATGGATGGATTGTTTACCGGCACCGCCACCCGTCTGATGTATGTCAATGACCGCTACCGGGATGATGAACTCGGCGAGTCAACGTTGTATGATCCGACCATGACGCACATTCAGGCCTATCGAACGGGTCTGCAAATCGTTCGACAGGCAGCCGGCAAAAATGTCTATTTCCTGGGTTGCTGTATTCCTCAGAATATGCGTTCGTTTGCACCGGCCATGGGACTGGTGGATGCCATGCGAATCGGTCCGGACAATAATCGCAACTGGGACAGAATGCTTCGCGGACCGGATTACGGCAGCCGGGTTTATTTCCTGCATCGGCGCGTGTGGCACAATGACCCCGACCCGATTTACGTCCGTCAGAATGATGTGCCGCTGGAGCAGGCTCGAACGCTCTGTTCCTGGGTCACCATTGCCGGCCAGCTTAACGCCAGCAGCACCGACTATACGAGGCTGAGCGAAGAACGGCTGGATATTTTGAAGCGCACGATGCCCACGCATACCCTTACGCCGCGACCGGTCGATTTGTTTGAACAGAAAATCCCTCGTATTTGGCTGCTGAGCGACGATGCATCCGGAATGCGTCGTGATATTGTGGCCTTGTATAACTGGGACGACCAAAAGGCCGCAACCATTGAGTATCCTCTGGAACAAATCGGATTGGACAGCGAGAAGTCGTATGTCGGATTCGATTATTGGGGCAATCGCTTTATCAAGCCGTTCACGGGCACGATCCATGCCGCGCTGGGACAGGCCGAGTGCAGAATTATCTCACTGTCCCCGGTGGGCAATACGCCTCGGCTGCTCAGTACCTCCCGTCATATCACCCAGGGTATTATTGATGTCAAGGAGGAACGGTGGGACGGCCCGGCCAACACCCTTCGCGGAATCAGCGAGGTGATCGGCGGCGATCCGTATGAATTGCGAATTGTCGCAATGAAAGACGGAGGCGTTTGGCGGGCGGCCGATACCGCCGTATCCGAAGCCGATGACACCGCGGGAGTCCGCATTCAATTGGTCGATCAGGACGGCCCTTACATAAGAGTCGTCGTTGAATCGAAAGACAATCGACAGGTTCAATGGACTATCCGCTTTAACTGAAACGAGATCGAACACTCGATCTCTCAAACTGGCCGATGGCCAGTTTGAGAGATCAAAAATCAAAGATTAAAGAGCAAAATTGAGGATTCGCCCTTTCGGGCGAGCCATTTTATCGCCTTTTTTAGAATACTGTAACATATTTATGGACTGTAGTTATGTCAAATTATAGCCGGTTTTCGGTCAGTTTGTTTCGATAAGAGCCATGTTATGAATGAGATCGCTTTGCGCGTCATTGTTTCGTGCATCGTTTTGTTTTTCAGCTCGACTTTGTCGCAGACATCTGTTCAAGCCAAATCACGGATGCTTAAGCCGGACTACGCCCGGCTTGTTGCGCGGGCAAACTTGCGATACGGCAACCCCGTCGAACAAAGCGAGGCGGGTATGCCTATCGGTAACGGGCGTATGGGGACCTTGTTGTGGACAACGCCGACCGCATTGAAGATGCAGATCAACCGAGTGGACATCTTCGCCAACGGCAGCGCCACAGGCAACTTTCCCCAACGCCACACCGATTATTGCGGCGGCGCCGGTTTTGTGGATGTGGAGTTTATTGAATACGGAGACGCTGTTTTCACCGATGAACAGACACAACAGCATCTTTCCTGTTATGACGGGCTGGCACGGGTCGAAGGCAAGGATATACAGATTCAGGCGCTGGCCTGGCACGAACAGGATGTCATCGCCCTGCACGTGACCGACCAGCGTGAGCAGTCCGGTACTGTCAGCGTGAATTTAAGGATGTTGCGCAATCCGGATAGACGAACCGCCGGGCATATCGCCCGATCCACACTGGACAGCCGCGACGGAGCGATTATCCTGACCCAACGATTCGAAGAGAAGGGCTACTATTGCGGTTCTGCAGTTGCCGTCGGCGTCTATGGACGCCATTCTGAGATTAGGCAGGCGGATGAACGGCGGTGGCAACTGACGGTGCAGCCGGGCCGAGGATCGTTTACTGTTTTGATCGCGTCTGCGGCCGGTTTTAATCGCGAAGAAAATCTGACTTCTGCGGCCCTGACGCAATTGAACCATGCCGCCGACCGCGAATTTCTTCAATTGGCGGCGTCAAACAAGGCGTGGTGGCATGATTTCTGGAGCCGTTCATTCGTGCATTTGTCCAGTGAGGACGGCACAGCCGAGATGATCGAAGCGCATTACACCTATTATCTCTATCTCATGGCCTGCACCTCACGCGGCACATTCCCCGCCAAGTTCAACGGGATGCTGTGGACGACCGGCGGCGATACGCGCCAATGGGGCGGACAATACTGGGGCGCCAATCAAAGCTGCCTGTACAACAGCGCTCTTTTGGCCGCCAATCATCCGGAACTGCTGGCTCCCCATTTTGATATGTATTCATCGATGTTGGAATCCTGCGCGCTGGCCGCCCGCCAGCAATGGGGCAGTCAAGGCATTTTCATCCCGGAAACGCTCTCCTTTGATGGATTGTCGCCGCTTCCCGAGGAGATAGCCGAAGAAATGCGGGAACTTTACCTGTTGCGCAAACCCTGGCAGCAGAAATCCGAGCCATTTCTCGCCTATGCCCGTCATCGGTTGCCCCACGCCAGCCGCTGGAACTGGAAAGCAAACGGACACTGGCAAGACGGGTACTGGACTTATCCGGAAAAGGGAGGCGGTCCCTTCGGCCACGTAACGCATATTTTTTCCCGCGGTGCGAAAATTGCGTATCAATACTGGCTGCGTTATGAATACACGCAGGACGAAAAATGGCTGGCCGATCGTGCGTACCCTGTACTGAAAGGGGTCGCCGAGTTCTATCGGCATTATCCCAACCTCCGGAAAGAAGCGGACGGCAAATACCATATTCATCATATCAACAGCAACGAGTCTATCTGGGGCGGGCGCAACACCGATGAAGAAATTGCGTCTATGATGGGAATTCTTCCGGTCGTTATCAGGGCTTCTGAAATCCTTGACAGAGACGCCGATAGGCGTCCTCTCTGGCAGGAGCTGCTCGATCATTTATCGCCGCTGCCGACCAGCGACCATCCGGATGTACGAGCATCCGGTCGGCCTCCCGACGAGGCCCCCTACTGGATTCGGGCGCTGCCGCCGATTGCACAGGGCGGCGGAACCGGACGCCCCGACGGCAACACCATGCCGATGTGGTTCTTTGATCTGTGCACGCTCGAAAACGACGATTCGGAAACAATGAAGATTGCACGCGCTACTTACGATGGTTACGCGCGTCGCGGCATCAATAAAGACACCCGAATCGGCGTTCTGTCCAAGGTCGCCGTCACCGCCGCGATGATGGGACGCGCCGATCATATCCGACACCTACTGCCCAATCAGCTTTCCTATCCGGATCGGGCGCCGGCGATGGCCAATCGCATGGATCAGCGGGAAGGCCGGCAAACCACCAGCGCTCAACGTCTTGGTCGAGCCGCCGACACCCTGCATAACGCGCTGGTCCAGAGCGTTCCTCCGACCCCCGGGAAACCCCCTGTTATTCGCGTCTTTCCCGCCTGGCCCGATGAATGGGATGCTCACTACACGCTGTTGTGTCGAAGCGGGTTTCTTGTCAGCTCCGCTATGCAAGACGGCAGGGTTGATTTTGTCGAAATTCAATCGCAATACGGCGGCGAATGTCGGCTGCGCAATCCATGGTACGAACAGGACGTGATTTTGTTTCGCAATGGAAGCCGTTCTGAAACCCTTTCCACCGATCTGCTGAAGTTTGACACCGCGCGGAATGAGAGCATTGTTATCGTTCGCGCCGAGACAACGCCCGAACAATTCAAGCGAACGGTACCGACAAGCCGCTAACCCTTACAATCAGGAGATGTTGACTATGAAACCACAGTCCCCCATACCTCATCCCAGATCGTCATTGCTCCTCTGTATGACACTGCTTGCCCTTACTTCAGCGCCGATCTGTGCCAACGCCGAAGAAGACCGCACCGTATGGATGAAAGAGGCCCAATGGGGCGTGATGACCCATTACCTGGCCGACTGGATGGCGCGCCAATACACGATTGATATGAACGTCGAAAAATGGAATGAAATGGTCGATAGCTTCGACGTCGAAGGGCTGGCCGAACAAATCCATTCCACCGGAGCAGGCTATCTGATCCTGACCGTGGGACAAAATTCGGGCTACACCCTTTCGCCCAACACAACATATGACAGACTTGTCGGTGTTCAACCAAGCAAGTGCTCACGACGCGACTTAATACTTGACATGGCCAAGGCTCTGCAAAAGTACAACATCAAACTCATCGCCTATCTGCCTTCCGGGGCGCCGGGACGCGATCGGGCTGCCGTGGAAGCTCTGGGGTACCATCCCGGCCCCCATCGCAACCGAGAATTTCAGCTTAAATGGGAACAGGTCATCCGGGAATGGTCGCTGCGCTGGGGCGAGCATGTGGCCGGCTGGTGGTTTGACGGCTGCTACTGGCCCAACGCGATGTATCGCCATCCCGATGCGCCCAACTTCGAAAGTTTCGCCGCCGCGGCACGTGCAGGAAATCCCCGCAGCGTGATAGCCTTCAGTCGCGGCGTTATCGACCGCGTACTTTCCATCACGCCCCACGAAGATTATATGGGCGGGGAAATCGACGAGATTGAGACCTCCCGGCTGTGGCGTATTGAAGCGGACGGCCGGGTTGATGGCGCGCGCGTTCATAAACTCAGCTATCTCGGCCAAAAATGGGGCGCCGGCGAGCCGCGATACGAAGACCTTGAAGCCGTCGTCATTCCCTGGACTCGCCGGATTATCGACGTCGGCGGCTGCGTGACCTGGGACGTTCCCATCCGACCCGACGGGTTGATACCCGAACTCTATCTGAACCAATTAAAAACAATCGGCAAAGCTGTCGTTGAACGCTGACCCCTTGCCGTGAGGCGCCAATCAGCGCATTATCGCACGGTTATCAGATCGACACAACACAGTTTCTTGCATCGTTGCCGTCCGTCGTTAAGAGACGAAGACAAATTTAATATGTCTCGGCCGCCAGAGCAATTCGGCCTAGCGGAATTGCTGCATTGTTAACGTTGAGCGTGCCGGGAAAAATATGTTCACCTATCTTAACCGCCGCCCTGTTTCTTAGTTGGTTTTCAGCAGCGGTACATCCTCGGCTCTGAGCAGCCACAGCAGCGGCTGGGTAACCGCCATATTCCGCTGCACTTCCAAATTCGTCGGGTCGGGGTCCAGCGTCTTCCACAGCGCCAGATAATCCGGACGCCCGAAGGCATATCCGGCCAGAAGCAGGCAAGGTTGACGAACCGGCCAATCTTCAAAATGCTCAATGTCCGCGCGATACGGCCATTGGGACTTGTCTTTCAGGTAAGGAAATAAAAATTCCATCGCTTTTTGCATATTTCGTCCGTCGGGAAGTGTGAATGTCCAGAGATTGTCCTGCTCGGTCGAAAGCAGTTCACACAACAGGCTCATATTATCCAACTGGAATATGGAATAACCGTAGGGTTTGGTGCGGGTCAGTTCGCGCGGGAAGCTGCCGTCCTGCGCCATCTGAGACGGCATAATGACCTCTTTAAGCCGACGCCGCGCCAACTCCAGCTTGTCCTCGTCGCCGACCAAGCGGGCAAAGGTTGCCACCTGAACAAAATAGGCCACGGCGTGATTATTCTCCGTATTCATCTCATCAATACCCTGCGGATGGGTGGTCATCCAATCGGCGTAGTCGGCAAACCACTGTTTCAGGCCGTCCAGAATTTCTGATGTCATCGCATCCGAATTTTTCAACGCCTCAATCGCCAGCGGCGCCTCCGCCAGATGCAGTGTATCGATAATGCCGATGCCGCGTCCCTGGGTTCTTCCGGGAATCGCTTGCGCATAAAGCAAATGAGGATTCATCCGTTTGTCTTTATCCACAAAAAAGATGTTTAACAACGATACTGCTTTCTGCGCAAAGCGTTCGTTGCCGTCCAATGCATACGCCGCCGCCAGCGCTGCGACCGCATCGCGGAGTCGCCGAACCGCCATCCGATGTTCGGTAAAATTATCGGGATTGGACTGGCCGTCTCGCTGGACATAGGGCAATCCGTCTTCGGTATCGGGATTGGGCCACCAGTAATCCCCCATCGAATAAAAGTCGCCGGGGCCGACATAATCAGCCGGAGCCGGATAATCACGCAGCGAAATCGGTTCAATCGCCATATAGGATTCGGCCAATTTCAGTATCCGTTTACGGTCTATACGTGCTACCGCCGAGGCGCGTTCGGCTCGCGGCGTCTCTTTCAATGTCGTGTCCGTCGGATCAGGGCCGATCTCCAGAAATGTCGTTGGACATCCGTCGGTGGATACCGAGGCGACAGACTGTCCGCCGTTGAGACGCACACTGATTTGCGCCCGGCCGTTATACAACTGAACCTGACGTGCACCGCGGCAGGTGCCGAGGTTATCCAGCAACGTGCCATCGCCGGTCAGACCGAATCGCACGAACTGACGGCTGTCCAGACAAAGGACGCCCTTTTCATCCAGCAACGTGGTTTCAATTGTCGCGTGATCATCCGAGCGGTCAACGATGTTCAGTGTCAGACGCGCCGGGTCCCCCCAGCGCCGCGTTTCATAACGAAAAACGATCTCGTCGGTCACGTCAACTCCATCCTTTCGGGCAACGGCTCGCAAATGGTTCATCCCGCTTCGGAAAGCAACTGACCACCGCAGCCCGGCGGCGGGATAATCCTGACTGTTTCGCTGTTTTACGCCCGCGGATCGGCCGTTGACAAACAGCTCAACATCAGGACAGTTGGAATAGACTTTAACTGTCTTGCGCTCGTTGGAAGCTCCCCACCGCACCGGCCAGTTATGGGCATAGAGACGGACCATCGGCGTCTCGGCCCAATAGGATTGATAAACGTAATACGCCTCTTTCGGCGTCAGATCGCGTTCGACAGCGCCTTTTTGATTCATAAACGGCACCGGGTTATCCGGTCGCAGGGGCGTGGAGAAATCCTTGAAGATCCAGAACGCCGTACCCGTCAGCCAGTCCATCGTTTCCTGCTCCTTCAGATGCCAGTCAATCAGGTCGCAGATGTAGCTTTCCGACCAGTCGCCGTCGCGGGAGGCGCGGGCCTGTCCGCCGGTCATCATAAAATCCATGCCGCGTTCGTCGGCCTGTCCGGTCGCGGTCACGTCCGCCAGATAAATATACGGATTTTCGGCGTGTCGGCCTGCGTGGCTGTCGCCGCCCCATTCGACATGCAGAAAACGGTTGACCTTCTGCATTTCGCTTTCGGAGACGTCTTTATATTCAATGAATCGCCCCCGGTACCAGCCCGCCCAGATGGACGGCGAATAGACATCCACAATATCACTGCAAAAGGCGCAGCGCCGAATGGCGGTTTTGCGCTGCGGATCCAGCCGGTGCGCCAATTCATGCAGTTCGCGCATAAAGGCGCGAATGTGTTCCCGGTCGAATATCTCAAAATCGCCGGGCCAGTCGTTTTCATTTCCCAGCCCCCAGATGATCACGGATGGATGGTTTCGGTGCTGATCGATCATCGCGCGCAGTATGTCGCGCGCCTGCTGTTGATAACGCTCGCCGCCGAGACCGCCGCGACACCAGGGAATTTCCTCCCAGATAAGGATACCCAGTTCGTCGCACAGATGCAGCACATGACGCGACTGCGGATAGTGCCCCAGCCGGAGGAAGTTGACGCCCATGGCCTTCATCAGGCGAATTTCCTTTTCCACCAGATCGTCCGTCATCGCGGCGGCCAGACCCGCGTGATCTTCATGACGATGCGTCCCCCGAAGCAGCAAACGCTCGCCGTTCAGATAAAACGGCCCCTTTTCAGCAAACTCAAACCAGCGAAAACCGAATCGTTCGCTGATGACGGATTGACCGCGCGGGCTTTGCAGTACGACCTCGCATCGATACAGATGCGGCTTTTGCGTGGACCACAGAGCGGGACTGACCAGTTTTGTTCGGGCAAGTATCTGTGTGCTTTGTAAAGACGAAACATCGGTCTGCACCGTGAAGACCGGCTCACCGTCCGGAGCAAAGAGGCGAACGGTTGCCGTCGTCTTCTCGTTTAACCGCAGTGGATTGTACAGCCGTCCTTCGACGCTGACGAGCCATTCATTGTCTGAAGACTGCCGTTCGGTTTTGATGTGTACCTGTTCCAGTGAGATCGCCGGTTCATAGACCAGGTGAACGCGGCGATACAGCCCGCCGTAAAGATTGAAGTCGCTCAGATCGGACGGAATCATGTCCAGATCGCGGGCGTTGTCACAGCGCACCGCCAGCGGAATCAGACCCGGACGGGTGTATCGGTCGGCGGAGGCCTGTTGATAATGCGGCGATTGTTGATACGTGTTGACGGCATCGGTAATGTCAAGAGTAAAGGCATCATATCCGCCGATATGATTGCCGACTTTTTGGGTGTCAATATAGATCTCGGTCTTTTGGCCGGCGCCTTCAAAAACAAGAAGCGTACGTCCGTCGGGCCAGGGGTTGTCAACCGTCAATTGCGTGCGATACCAGGCCGGCCCCTGATAATAGGGAACATCCGGATCGACCGAATCGGAGGCGTTATAACAATGCGGCAATGATACTTTTTTCCAGACCGGCAGACTGTTGCTTAACCGATCGCTGCGAAGCGTCTCCCATACGCCGCCCAGATCGCCGCGTAAAAATTCCCAGTTATCCGTCAACCGTCGAGAGGCATTCGAAGCCGCTTCAACAGCTCCGCCATACACAATCAAGGCCGTTAACACACTCAGAAAAATACCTGCCGTCCTGTTCATCGATTTGCCTTTCTCTTGTCTCGTTGATTCTTGATTCGTTTATCAAACCGTGTTTCGTGCACCAAAAAATCACGGGATGTGTTTCAGGTTCGCATCGAATGTCAGTGTCTGGCCGAGCTTGGTATCGCAGGTAACAACAATATCGCCGTAACGGAGCGTCAACGGATTGCCACGAAGCGATACAATGCGAGCCGATGTCATTTTACCGGCTTGCCAGTCGATATTCACGTCAAAACCGCCGCGGGCGCGCAGCCCCTTGAACGAACCTGCAGACCACGCTGAGGGCAATGCCGGCAGCAGAACAACTTCTCCGGCATGACTATGTAGCAGCATTTCTGCGATGCCCGCTGTGCCGCCGAAATTGCCGTCGATCTGGAACGGTGGATGCGTATCGAGCAGATTCGGCAGTGTAGAGCCGGCCAACAGTTCACAGAGCATACGGTGCGCCCGCTCACCGGCTTCCAGACGCGCCCAAAAATTGATCTTCCAGGCCTTGCTCCAGCCGGTTCCGCCGTCGCCTCGAGTCTCAAGTGTTTTTTGCGCCGCCGCGGCCAACTCAGGTGTGTGACGCGGCGTAATCTGATTGCCGGGATGAAGACCGTATAAATGTGAGATATGACGGTGCGTCGGGCTGGGTTCGTCGAACTCTTCCTGCCATTCAAGAATCTGCCCCTGTTTACCGATCTGAATGGGTTTCAGCAGGGGCAGGACTTGGCGAAGCTTGCGGCGAAACTTCGGCTCAACATTAAGCTGCTCTGCGGCTTGCAGAGTATTGGCAAACAACTCCCGAATGATGGCCATATCCATCGTTGCGCCCTGACACACACTGGCTTGCCGGCGACCGCCCTCAACATCGGTATAGGAAAACACATTTTCCGGCGACGTGCTGACCGGAGTGACCAAGGCTCCGTCGTCATCTTCAACAAGCCAGTCCAGATAAAATTCACAGGCGCCCTTCATCAGCGGCCACGCCTGATTACGCAAATAGTCCACATCGCCGTTAAACAGATAATGATCATATAAATGCTGACACAGCCAGCCGGAACTCAGCGGCCAAAAAGCCGTGCGTGCGACAAAGTCCACGGGCTGGGCGCATCGCCAAATGGTGGTGTTGTGATGTGCAACCCAACCGTTCATCCCGTACACCTCGCGGGCGACTTGTCGTCCGTCAACGGCCAACTCGCGCGTCAGCCGCAGCAGCGGCTCAAAACATTCTGAAAGATTGGTTACCTCCGCTGGCCAGTAATTCATCTGGGTGTTGATATTCATCGTATAAGCGCTGGCCCAGGGAGGAATGATGTGCGGATTCCAGATGCCCTGAAGATTAAGCGGCTGCGTTCCCGAATGCGAGCCGGCAATCATCAGATAACGACCGAACTGAAAATACAGCGCCATCAGGCCCGGATCACGTCCCTGCCCGGCCAGTGCAATACGCTGATCGGTCGGCAAAGAGACCTCCGAATCGGCTTGGCCGATTTGGAGCGCCACACGGTCAAATAATGTTTTGTAATCCTGAATGTGGCGCTGTCGCAGCCCGGCATACGAATAGCGGCCGGCAGCCTGGAGCCGTTGATTCGTTATCGCCGCAGGATCGATGCCCTCACGGACGGGGTTTTTGTTGAATCCGTTGAAACTCGTTGCAGCGGCCAAACGAAGTTCCGCCGCATCGGCGTCATGTATCGTCAGCGCGCCGGATTCCGAGGTAAGCCGACCGCCGGTCATTTGAATGTGCAGATGCGCACTGAAAAACATCCCCTCATTATCTGCCTCGGCTCCATAAAGAACCGTTTTATCGCCATGACGCCGATTTCCCTGCTCATCCCAGAGCAGAGGATATTTATATGTCTCATTTTTTTCTTCGACCCATTCGAGTGTACGCCGCAGCGCCGCGCCGGGCGCTTGGCCGGACAGACGCAAGCCGGAGGGACCTTCGACGGCGCTCCGGGCGGTCGGGTGCGGCGAGGTCAGTCGAACCGAAAATGAAAGCCGTCCGGGCGTATCCGCTGTCAGACGCAGCACCAGCACCTGGTCGGGATGACTTATAAACGCCTCGCGCGTATAGACGACTTCATCCTGCCGATACACCACCCGATAAACCGCGGTCGCCAGATCGAGTTCGCGACGATAATCGACGATCTGTCCGGAGGGTTCAAAATCCAGGTATAAATCGCCCAACGGCTGATAACAGGCCTGTGCGCCGCCGAGCCAGTGACGGGTTATAAACTGATCGGCCTCGGCAAATTGCCGACGGGCAATCATGGCCGAGACGTCATCCAGCGTTTCACCGATCTTCAGAGGCTGATCCCGGTAGCCGGGATAACCCGAATAGAGCGTATCTTCATTCAACTGAAATCGTTCGACGGTCGTGCCGCCGAACACCATCGCACCCAGTCGCCCGTTGCCGAGCGGCAACGCTTCGTCCCATTTTTCCGCAGGCTGATCATACCAAAGTCGCAGCGCCGATTCATTGTCGAGATTCCCTTCAACACTGGTCAATAAATCTTTTTGTCCGTCTGCAAAAAGATGAACCACACTGAACGGCAGCATCCATACCAGTACATAAACCGACAATCTTCTTTGGATTACCATGACGTCCTTTCATATATTGTCAGCCATTGTTGAATCAATATACTCAGATCGTCCATGTCCACCCGACCATCTCCCTGAGGGGGCGCAATATCGGCTGAAGGGTTGAACGCGCCATCGTCGCCCCATTGAGCACTGATATAGCAAAAGTCGTTCCAGTCAATCCGTCCGTCACCATTGATGTCGGCGACCGGGGGAGGAATCATAATATGCCGAATATCGGAATCCGTCAGCGCCGCGGCGTATAGTCGAACATCATCCATAAGCCCGTCAAAATACCATCGAGCCAATGTGCCGTCGGTGCTGCGGTCTTCGCGGCCAATCTGGAGACGATGAAGCGGATTGCTGTTGATCGGGCCGCCCCGATTCTGGTTAGCCGGCCCGGAGGCCTGTCCGTTGATATAAAATGTGGCCAGACTGCCGGTAATCACCACCGCCACATGCGTCCAGATACCCGCCGGAATCGGATCGGACGAAAAAACTGAGACAGGATTGCCGGTCCAGAGGACATCGCCGGTGTCGCCTTTAATCAGCAGGGAATATGCGTCCTTCCATTCGCCCTTGGTGATAACGGCGTTGTGGACCTTGCTGTTGGTCATTTTAATCCATGCCGCCAGCGTTGCCTGTCCGCGAACACTGAGATCCAGAGAATCGGCTGTTCCTCCATCAACATAATCATCCACCCCATCCAATTGCAAGACATAACCGCGATCCGGGTCATTGACAATAGCAGCGCCATTCATCAAGTCGCCATGGTTTCCACGTCCGGAAAGATCGTTTGCCGTGCCGTCGTCAAAAGTCAAATGCATAACTAAATCCGTATGCAGTGAACGAATCTCCGCCGTGCGGGACGTAAACGTGCCCCGGGCCGTGGAGACGCGACAGAAAAACTTTCTTCCTGCATCCGTTTTTCGCACCTTGGGGAGGGTCAGCGTGAGTTCATCGGCGCCGACGGCAATCTGTCCTGACGACGTCACTTCAAACCATTGCGCGCTCAGCACCGCAACGTCGGGTAAAGGAATGACCCGAAAAACCACATCGTCGCCGACGGTCAACGGCTGATCGGTCGGCGTATCGGGGTCGAAGGGAAGCAGATTGGAAAAAGGTCCCACATCGGCAACCGTCAGAATCCGGGCGATCACGGACGCATCGGAAAACTCGTCCGCTCCGATGTCAGGATGGGCGTCCCGCGGCTGGCCGTCCATATCGACCGTAACAAGCGGAAACGAACCAAGAGCTGCATCGATGGCCGGGCTGCCCGCCTGAAGACGATAGACGCCGTTTGCATCGGGCGACAGAAGCGGATTGATAATCTGATAGCCGCTGGACGGCATATCGCCGGCACTGCCTGTGTTCCAGCGAATATTGCCGAGCCACGAGCCGGTATAAGGACCGTTGAGGCTGGCTACCGTTCCGCCGCCCTGAAAAATATTGTTGGCGACCGTGATATTCGTAGCGCCCAGGCCATTGGTACGGCTGGACATGCGATAATGTGTGTTATTGTTGATAAACGTATTGAAGGCGACAACCACATCATCAGGTCGGTCATGGCTCGTCAGCGGATCACCGTCGGCCACCTCGCCGCCGCCGTTGCCCATCTGAACGCCCTGCGTGTTGCCTTCAAAATAATTGGAAAAGATCAGGTGGCGGTCGCCGAAAACGCGAAGGCCGTCAGTGCCGCGAAAATAATTGCCGTAAGCCAGACAGTCGTTGCCGTGGCGCAGGGTCAGTTGGGCGCCCGCCGAATTCAGGAAGGTGTTGTAGCGGTAGGTATTACCGCTGGATTTGTTCGAAATCAGTTCGTTCTCGCCGCGGCAGTTGACAAACAGGTTGTATTCGATCAATCCGTCACCGGTGGACATACTCAAACCGCTCAGACCAAAGCGAATTGTTTCGGCGTCGCCCGAACCGGACGGGAAAAAATCATGGAAATAGTTGTGATGGATCCAAACGCGACGGGCAATCTGGCTGCCCGAACCGCGTACGTCGATCATATTGCCGTCAGTGCTTTTGTTGCGGAACTCATTGCGGTCAATTTCGGTATCATAGCCGGCCACAAGAAGGAAATTACCCGCACCGGCACATTCAAAAATATTTCGTGTGAAACGACAGTGGGTCGCTCCGCTGTTGATGGTATTCCGTCCGGCCGGGTGTGTAAACTTAAACCCGCGGATGTGAATGTAAGCAGCAGGGCCATTCAGAGTAAACCCATGCGTTCCCGCGATCTCGACGCCGCCGATGGACTGGGCTTCAATCACAATCGGCTGCGCCGCCGTGCCGATCCGATTGATCGTAATCGAAGCGGACGTGGTATAAGTTCCATCGACAACGATGATCCGATCGCCCGGCATGGCGCTGTCGATGCGCAATTGGAGTGCAGCGATGGAATCCACCTCATATGTTGCAGCGTGGCTCGCGCAAACAAAACCCGCTGCGGCAATGACACAGACCGCATACTGAAAAAAAGCCAATTTGAACATATTACATCTCTCCAGCATTAGACTTTCGTCTTAAAACACTCTTCTGCCGCCGTATTCTTTAAGGCGCCACAGGAGCATCGGGACTGAGGCGTATGGCAAAGCCGCCCCGCTGGCGCATGGAAATAGACAATGTGGTTGTTTGCTTTACGGTTCGTATTTCTCTGTCCATCGTGGTATGCGTTTCATCCTTAAAGATAAGAGCGGCATAGTCGCGCCCCTCAGACAGAAACTTCAGAGAAATGTCGGTCGTACGTGCCTGGTCGGTCATACCGGCAATGAACCAGTCCTGTCCTTTTCGTCGGGCTATAATAATGTATTCAGCGGGCCTGCCCTCGATAAATCGGGTTTCGTCCCACGCAGACGGAACATCCTGAATCATCTCTCTGCCGGGCCAGTCAAGCAGCTTTTGTCCGTGTTCGGCGTAAATCATCATTCCGGCTTCGTAAACAATGGGCATCGCCATTTGATAGGCATGGGACCCCGGCGACCGATCAAAATGGATAACGGTGTAACTGACCGGCCCCATCACGTTCCGGACATAGGGAATCGTTAAGTCGTTGGCAGCGGGCTTGGTTCGTCGCTCCATTCCGTCAACGCCTTCAAGCGTCATCAGATGAGGATAGCGTCGTCGCTCACCGGTCGGCATGGTATTGCCGTGCAGTTCCAGCAAAAATTGGTTCTCGATGCCCAGCTCGAATATCCAGTCGCGCATCTGAAGACTTCGCTGCGTATCCTCATAATCGCGCCATTCTCTCGAATTCTCGTCGAGCGTGTTATGATCAAAGAAATCGATCTTGGCGCCCTTGAGCCCCCACTCGGCATAGCGGCGCATATTGGCGGCGGCCTTTTCATAAGTGTCATAATCGCGCGTATGCGCCCAGCCGATAATACCAACATGCTTCGAAGCGGCGTATTGGGTTGCTTCGCGAACGGCCTGCCCGCCGCCCCAGCGATTGGCAAACCCCGCATCGGCCAAATAGTACTCCCAACCCATCTCGTCGGCCAAATCCACCCACATCGTCGGCTTGTCTCTGTCGCCGGCAATAAAATCCCACATCACCCGACCGGGGCGAACCCATGATTTGACTGTTCCATCAGGATTCAGCAGCCTTGGGTCGGTGGATGGATTGAGATTTTCCACCAAACAGGACTCAACGATCTGAGCCGGCGTATTCGGCGAAATAATGATCATTCGCCACGGCGACTGGAACGGAAGCGTGCTGCGAACCGGACCGACCCGCGACTGATCCAGCGGAAAGCGGAAGTAAAAGGCCGACTCTGAACGTTCAAAATGCGGCTGAATATAATGCCCATAAGTGGCCGCCTGTCCCATCAACACATAGTGGTCGCGGTCTTTGAGGTGAGCCAGTACCGGTATGGACAAACGTTCACTCGCGACCGGCCCCAGCGATCCCTCGTAGCCGTATCGATTGGGGTGCTGCTGTCCCCAATATGTAAAATTCCGTCCGGCCAAACGGATGACGTTGTTTTCCTCAAAAAACTCAATGTCTCCGCTGCCGGGGATGACGAAGCAAAAGGCGATGCCGTCATTGTAGGCGCGAAACAGAACGTCGATCGCCTGCCCGTCCCTGCTCAGCCGCAGGGTTTGTTCGTTGGCATGATTACGATAGGTTGATACCTTCCCGTGCGGCAGAGTAAAGGTTTCATCAATCGTGTTGAGTGATCGGCTTACAAACGTCAATCCGGAGCGAAAATCTCCTCGGCTGGTATGGATGCCGACAGGACTGGCTGAAATAATTTCACGACCTCGGCTTTCAACACGATAGGACAACGTCCCGTCATCCTGATGGTGCATCACCATAACTGTGATATTCCCGTCCGGCGAGACAATCGAATACTCTGCCGCGGCGCTGATGCCTGCCGCACCAAATGTGATAAGGATTGCCGCAAGGAATAAACGTCCTGACCTGTGTAACGTCCTCATGAACCTGTCCTTTCCATAAAATTGATCATCAACCATTGTTCTATCAAGATGATTAAATCATTCATATCCACGACGCCGTCGCCGTCTTCAGACGCTATATCAGCTGAAGGTATCATTGAACCCTCCGTCAGCCATTGGCGGCTGAAAACGGCGAAGTCTTCCATGTCCACCTTTCCATCATCGTTCAAATCGGCCGCGAGAACCCATACCGCCGGCTGCTCCTCGGAGTACCCGGACTCGTTGCCCCCGCCGTCCACTGCTGTGATCATATAATAATACAGCTCCCCCCACATCGCCGTATCGTCCGTAAACGTATTCAGCCCTCCGCTATGGGCCAGCAACAGATATTCGCTGTCGGTTTCGCTGCGTCGATAGATGCGAAAATCCGCCGCCGGATCGGGGTGGCTGTCCCACTGTAACTGCACCGATTTTGCCCCAGCCTGAACCGCCAGACCGGTTACCGGCGCGACTGAAAGTCTCTGAAAGACTTCGATCTCCGATATATTGGCCGTGGCTGCATCTCCCGTCAAATTGCTGCGTTTGGTCAGTACAATATAACGCCCTGAAGCGTTGTAGGGCACGATATAATCAATCATCGCCGGACTGTTCATCCAATTGCCCTGATTGATCAATTCGCCCCGGCCGGTCGTCTCATCATAGTTTGACCAGACAAGCGCCCCCTGCTCATCCAGAATATCCAAATCAAAATCGCGGTTGCGCGAATAGGTACCGGGATGGGCACGGTTATAAATCAAGACGCGCTCGACCAAAAAAGCAGCCTCCAGATCAATCTGTATCCACGGCTGCAAGTCCGTGTCAAACCGCGCCGAATGCCAAATGTATGGATAATCAAGAACCTGACCATCAACGGCGTATGCCGGCGCTGCATCGGCGTAATAACTGCTGGCCGTTGTCGGTTTGTGTAACGCTACATTCACTGGAAAAACCGCCGAAACGCTTGGAATCACTGCCACCGGCTCACAAAACACCGATTCCGTCCCTTCCTCGTTCGTAGCGGTGAGCGTATAATAATATGTTTTCCCGTTTTCAACGCTTTCATCCAGATAATCGCACCCCGTCAACCCTTCGGCAATCGGAAGGAAATCCGTATCAGCGCGACGGCTGCGATACAACGTATAATGCGAAAAATCGGGCTGGGTATTCGGCTCCCAGACAAGCTGCACAACGCCGTCGCCGCCGGCGGCGCCGATGCCTCTCGGCGTCGCGGGAGAAAACTGCGGTATCGCAGACACTTCATCGGAAAAGTTCGACAAATGCCCGGCGCTGTTTTCGGAACGAACCCGATAATAATAACGCCGATCCATGTTCAATCCATCCTCGTCAATATAAACGGATTCGGTCAGCGCTTCTGCAATACGTGTATAGCCGCCGCCTTCCGTGGTGGAACGATAGACCACATAGCCGGCAATATCCGGGTCGTCAATCTCCTGCCAGATCAGCGTAATCTTCCCGTCATCCGGCTGAGCCGTCAGTTGCTGCGGCGCGGTCGGAATAGTTAGCGCGGCAAAGATTTGAATCTCGGCGATATTGGTCTGGGTATCCGAATAACTCCGACCCGGACCGGTCAGCTTGGATACTCGCACATAACGGCCTGTTGCCGGTGTGGGCAGATAATATGTCAACTGTCCGTTTGAGCCGTCGTTCTGAATGTTCATCACGTTGCCCGGATTGATCAGGCCGGACGTAAAAACCACCTCATATTCCGGCCATTGGCCGTCCAATACCTCCACCTGCAAGTCGCTCAGCCGCGCCAACAGCGATGTCGTCGAGGTCGCCCGATTGATGAAGTTCACGCAAGCAACGGGATACGGTTGCTGCAAATTCACCGCCCACCAGGGAAAATCGTCCGAGGCTGCGGAATTCCAAAATGTATTGTTTTCCCCATCGACGGCCTTGTCGGCGGTATAACTGCCGCCATAAACACTGCTGGCAAGGGTAGGCTGGGCCAACGCGATGTTGGTTTGGCCGGCCACATTCGCGATTTTCGCCCTCTGCGACCAGAAAGGTCCCTTGTCGGTGACCACGCGGCAGAAAAACGTCCGTCCGAAGTCAGAGGCCTGGGCATTCGGCAAGATCAGCAGCGGACTATTGTCCCCGATCCTGATGTAATCGGAGTCGGATACTTCATACCATTGGTATTCAACAATAACGGCGTCCGGCCGGGGAACAACTTCAAAGATAACCGGTGAACCGATGTCCAGTGGCCGGTCTTTGGGATTGTCTCTCAGCGGACAGGGCTGAAAGCGATCTTGCCCCTTCCATGCCGACAAGGCATCCCAGATGCGTCCTTCTCTCTGCGCAGGCAATGTGACGGCAAGGACAGCCGCCATCCCCCGCCGATCCGCCAACTGCTGAAAATAAAAACTGCGGGGGGTAACCACCTGCCATTGATACTCCCACCAACCGAACGGCTCTTCCGGCGCCCAAGAGCCTTCGCGTTTATTCGCATGCGAACCGATGGCAAAATTCATCGCACCTTTGGGAGTATCGCATTTCTGATTCGTCGCCTGACAGTTCCAGAATACCATTTGGGCGCCTGACCAGCCGTGACCGGAACCGCTGCTTTGGCGGTTTTCCACCGCCAGCGTATTACTCGAATACACGTTATCAAACAAAGCGCCGGTGGACCAGCGGTGATGCGGCCCGCTGTCGGCAAATGACCGATCCGCGTAACAATCGACAAAGGCATTGGGACCGCGCGTCTTGGAACCCAATACAAAATCATGGCGGGACTCATGCGAATAACACCGCTGAAAGAGAATGCGTGTGGCCGTGCTTTCAAGATTAAAGGAATAGCGCCGGCCGCCGGTGACGATGGACTTCGGATCGATGAAGGCGCAGTCCTCGACGGTGATGCGTCTTGCATAAGCGGACACATTGACGCAGGAATAAGCGAAATACTGCGCCGTCACGCCGCGCACCCAACTGTCTTCGGCATAACGCACCCGAATGGCATTCCAGGGATGCTCTTCATCAGTATCTCCGGCGTAACACGACTCGATACGCAGATTTTCAACGCCGCTTTGGCGAATGCGGGAAATCGTCGTCGGTTTGTAAATCCGCCCGCCGCCGTACTTGTCCTGAATCACATCGACCAGCGGTACATCAACAGTGATCGTATTGCCTGCAATGGCGGTAATGTACCGCTCATACTCCACATTATATCCGCTCGGCGTCCAGCCCCACTGTCCCATCGCCAGGTCATCAATCCAGAACTGATTGGGGGTGCGCTGAACGATAATCAATTCGCCCACCGAATAACCGGTCGCATTGTCCACTTCGAAGCGGATTGCCCCGGAAGGGACATACGACGCGGTGATCGTACGCGCCGTTCCGCTTTGCATACTGTAGCTGCCGCTTCCGCCGCCAAGAATAATGACATCATAGTCCGATGGTGTAACGGCCTCCAGCACCGTCCCCAGAATATCCTGTCCTTCGCCGCGCAGCACCACCCCGCTTGCCTGGATGCGCAGCGACGATGAGACCTGGTATCGTCCCGCCCTGAGCCGCACCGCGCCCCGGAAGCCGTCAGCGTCGGGCGGATACGCCGAAACCGTATTGATGGCGGATTGAATCCGCTGCGTGTCGTCGCCGGCCTGAGGGTGAACTGTTACGCGCACCGGCACATCCGGAATGGCAACGCCGCCGCCTTGATAACCACAATACGAGAAATCCGGAAGCCGATTGACAGCGTTTGTTTCGCCCTCGTTGGCGTAAAGATCATAGGTCAGCCGCCCGTCGTCGCCGATGTAAGCCAACTCACTTTGAACCCCGTAAACAACCGACATACCGCCTGAAATCAACATACACCATAAGCATAAAACCCGCCATCGGCCAATACAGAATGGTTTATTTTTAAACTCCGTCATCCGGCACATAACACCCCCATAATCGAATTCCTGCATTTCAGTGACAACAGAACACGCCTGCTTGACGTTTCATCACCACATCCAAAAAGTTGGCGAGGCAGTTCTGCAGCATCGGCAACCGCCTCGCCAAAAATCATGACCGTCACGGCCGCTCTATGCAATCGGGCACTGCCAGGCACGTCAGCCAGTGCGATGCCATCTCCGCAACATCAGCTAGATTCACAACGCAATCATTGTTGAAGTCATAAATCTGCAGGATCGGATCATCCGGATCGAGACATACCGACATGCCGCTGACATCAACATACAAATACGCAATCTCAACCAGGTCAAAGGCCGTATTGTAAATGCGGATGTCATCGATCGCTCCTGGAAAATCGTCATCGGCTGTACCCGTAATCAGCAGGTTGCCGAGCGTATCCGGCCCCAGAGCGCCTGTGGTATCGGTTGCCGCCAACGCCGCATTGATATACACACGGGCAGCAATACCGTCCCACGTCGCACAGATATGCGTCCATACGTCGCTTTCAATCAAATTGTCCGTTTGAGCGGAATACCCGAAATTGTTATAAAACCTCACGCCGGCTCGACCGTCGCCGGTCTGACGAAGTTTCCACGTCCACATCAGCGTTTCCCACGTCTGGCCTTTTTGCAGGATGACATTGCCGAACTCGCCCAGCGGACCGCCGTCCCACTTGACCCAGGCGCTGAGCGTCATCTGATCGGTAAACTCCGATGGATTGAGCAAACCGACCACGCCGCGGGTATTCGGATCAAAGGCAACAGCGCCCTCAATAACGGGATCGGCCGCTCCCTCGACAAACACCGGCGTGCTGCCGGCAACCGCAACCGCAGCATGATAACCACCCGCTGCATCGAGATACAGCTCGTTCACCGCATCATAGTCGCTTTTATTCAGTGTCCAGTGTGCCAATTCACGCTTGATTCCCAGCGCCGCAACCTCGGAATAGGCAACGGACGGATTGGACACCCTGCAATAGTAAAATCCTTCGTCGCCTGCCGACACATTCGTCAGCAACAGCGTCGGACCATCGGCATCGGCAATCGCCACATCGTCCTCAAAAGTATCGTTGGCGCGATCGTCGGATTTGTACCACTGGAAAGAGACCGGCTTGACGCTTTCGACCGCAACCGAAAACTCCGCCGTTTGGCCGGGCGAGGCGATCACATTCACGGGCTGTTGTGTAAGTACCGGCAGCGCCGTCATCGCGGTAAAACTCCAAACGGCCCCCGGCGTCGTCAGCAGCGTCTGATTCGGATCGTCCATTCGAACCCGCGTCTCTACGCGCCAGAAATACTCCGTATCGTAGGCAAAAATTGACATCGGCTCATAAAACGTATCGGTCGTGTCGGCAACCGCCAAAACCGATGGTTCACCGGTTAGCACATCGTTTTGGTCGGTCCCCAGAAAGAGATCATAGCCAAGAACCTGAGCGATATTCGGATCATTCGGCGCTTCCCATGACAGCGCCTGATCTAAAGGAACCTGCGTTTGACGATGCGCGGGAACGGGGTTTCTCGCCGCTTTCGTTTTGAGTTCAAGCCCTCCGTCGCCGTCCCAATAAATGTCATCAATGAAAACGTTGGCCGACACGATCACCGGCAAATCAGCGGGCTTGACGAATATGGGACCGACAAGCGGCTGATCGGTCGGCGCTCCGAACGGAATTCCCTGACCCGCCGCATCAGAGGGCGTCGGCAATTCCGCGTCGCCTCCGGGACCTGCGGCCGGGTTAATAAAAAGATCAAAAGCATTTGTCGCATTGTCAGCAACAATCCAGGTATTATACCACTGATCGCGCACAAGCCCCGACTTCAAAACCGTCACTCCGTCGGTGGTTGTCACATCGAATGTCGGACTCCCTTCGGGACAGGACAAACCGAATCCGGCGTTGACATAGGCGGCGCGACAGGTGGCTGTCGTCAGAAAATCGCTATCAATCAAACTGTGCATTCCCAGATAATCCCGCAGCGGGGCAGTACCTGAGCCAACCTTGAACCGGAAAAACAACACCCCCGTTTCCGTATTATCAATCGGGTTGCTCAAATTCGATATTCCGGCTCCCCGATACAGAGTCCCTGAACTATGAGCGGTAATCCGTAGCGTCATACTTCCGTCTTCGGTCCGCGTAGTTATGTTTCCGGTGTTCTCATATTCGGTATCCCAGAAGCCTCCCAGCATGCCGTTTGGAATGGTTCCGTCAATGCTGGCCGCCTCTTGTTTGTCGGTGAAGTCCTCAACCGGCAGAAGTTCGGCGTTGGCGACCACAATTGCCGTTAAAAAAAATATCGCCAGACCTATTCGCTTAATTATGCTTTGCATAGCGCCCCCTTTCTTCTTAAAAATCAGGGAAGCGTCGCCGCGGCGACGCTTCCCTCTGTACAACCTTATGTTACGGACGATCAATAACATCCGGCACCAGTTGTCCGGCCAGCCAGTGCTCTATCAACATCACCAGATCGCCTAATCCGACCTGACAATCGCCGTCCAGATCATACCGGAGCAAAACCGGATCATCGGGATTCACACAAGCCGTCTCGCCGGAGACATCCGTATAAGAATAGGCCACCGTTACCGGATCCAGGGCATAGTTGTAAAGCTGAATGTCATCCATCGCACCGTTGAGAATCGACGTCGGCGTCGGCGATGCCGGATCCCAGCCGACCGCGCCAAGCATCATATTGGCTGCAAAGCCGTCGTTGAGCGTGACCGGCCCGCTGACCACCGGCGTCCCATTGCGGTACATCGTCGCGGCGACCCCGTCATACGTCACAACGACCTGCTCCCATTCATCGACCGGTAAAATCGGTCCGGTGATGCCGTTGATATTGCTCTTGAAGGTCAGCAGACTGGCTGCGTTGTTGGCGATTTCCAACTGCCACCGCATATCGCTGCTATAGACATTCCGCTTGCCGATCAACCCCTGGTAACTAAACGGGGTGGTCTGGCCGGCCCATTTGACCCACATCGAAATCGTCAACTGTCCGGAAAACAGCGACGGATCCCACGTACCAGTATGCGCCCAGCCATTGTCCGGATCCACGACAACACCGTTGCCGGTCAAATCCGGATTGACGCCGGGAATAAAGACCGGCTCGCCATTCGGGTCGGCATGACGGCCTTCACCGCTGCTGTCGGGATACTGTCCGTTCACGAGTTCATCGAGCGTCCAGTGGGCGACTTTGCGCTTGACGCCCAGCGCCGCCGCATCGGAATAAACCGTATAGGTCGTCCCGTTATACACGTTGGACACCTCGCAGTAATAAAACCGTTCGTCAGCCGCTGATACGTCCAAAAGCGTCAGCGTCTCCGACGTTGCCCCGGCAAGCAGCACATCATCGGCCGGCGTGTTGTTGGCGCGGTCGGTTGATGCATACCATTGATAGAATGCCGGCGCATAAGGGCTGCTGACGTCCACCGCAAAGACCGCCGTTTCTCCCGGCCCGACAAGCACATCCTCAGGCTGGCCGACAATTTCGGGGGCGGGCGTCTTGGTGGTAAACGACCAGACAGCGCCTTCGGAGATTACCATATCCTGATTGGGATCGGCCGCAAAAATAACCGTCGTATCCACCCGCCAGAAGTACTGGCTATCAAACAGCATATCCGGCGCCGGATCATAAACGGTTTCGGTCTGAGCAGCGCTTCGTAAAGCGGCCGGATCCGCCGTCGCCACTTTTGTCTCATTCGGATCCATATACACATCATACCACAGTATCTGCCCGATACTTTCATCGTCCGGCGCTTCCCACGACAGGATCGCTTCCGGCGCCACATCAACGGCATTGTTGCCTGGATTGGGATTTTGCGCAACCAGCGAACTGAGTCCCCTGTCGCCGTCCCAATACACCTCGTCAATGAACACACGCGCCGACTGCTGGGTTGATCTGTCAGTTGATCCAATACTGGGTGTACAGAAAAACGCACCGGTCAGCGGATCATCCGTCGCCACGCCGAAGGGAACGGTATCGCCAACTTTGTCGGCGGGCGCCGGAAGGGTGGCCGGTCCAGCCGGGCCGTCCGCCTCGCTGATAAACAGATTAAACGTATCGGCCGCATTATCCGCTTCAATCCAGCAATTATACCACTGTCCTCGGGATAAACCGGTCAAAAAGACGGAATCGGAGTTCGTTGTGTTCACCAGATTGACCAGGCTGCCCTCACCGTTGACAAGGCGGAACCCGGCGACAATATAATCCTGCGGATTGGCCCGGTGACTGGCGGTTCCAAAAGGCGTCGTACCAGATAAGGCATGAACCCCCAGATACGTATCCGCCGCGTTGCTTTCGGAACGCACCGAGAATCGGAAGAACAAAATCCCTTTCTCGGTGTTCTCAATCTGTCTCTTATACACATCTGACGCTGCCGACGAAGAGGATAGTGTAG
>OMKS01001117.1_pt1 | contig 24534 bp, 19 predicted proteins | sample 1674721 | NCBI WGS metagenome assembly OMKS01 (sample SAMN06264996, study PRJEB25208) | sediment metagenome | isolation source: hot spring sediment | place: USA: California | collected 2014-09-02
AGGGTATCGAGCAACGCTCTGCGCTGCGGGTAATCGACCGGCCGGCGATTGTCCGGATCGACCAGGCTCAGTTCCCATAATTCGCTGCCCTGATAAAAATCGCACACGCCCGGAGCGGTCATCTTCAGCAGCGTCTGCGACAGAGAATTGATGATGCCATACTCGGCAATCCGCTTACAGAACGGCTCAAACGATGCGATAAAAGCCGTATTCTCGGCGGCGGTGATGCGGTCGATAAACGCTGTCGCCGCCTGTTCGTATGCCTCGTTCGGCTCGACCCAGGTCGTATGCCGCTGGCTTTCGCGCAGCGCCTTGACCGTATAGGCCTTGACGCGCTCCAGAAACGACGCTGAAAGCCCCCCCTCAAACGGCATCGCGCCCAGCAGCGTCTGATAGATCAGGTATTCATCGTTGCGGTCGGGGATAAGCTGTCCTTCGTGTTTGGTTTTGCAGTGGTCATTTATTCGGCTCCACTGAGTGACCTTCTCAAACCACACATCGGGCATTTCAGACAGCACATTCAGCCGGGCGCGGACATCCTCGCCGCGTTTGGTGTCGTGGGTGGCGGTGGCGTTCATTGCATGCGGCCACCGCATTTGACGGTTCCGGATAAAACCGTAAAACCCCGCAGCGGTCAGCCCGAACATAAACGGCGAGCCGCCGACTTCATTCAACGAGGCCAAGGGATAATAAATGTACAGCAGCGTATCTTCAAAGCCTTTGGCCATGACCGGGCCGGTAAGCTGCTGGAATCGTCCAATAAAGGCCGCCGTCGCCGCGTCGATGGGCTTGGATGCATCGCCGGACAGCGGCAGCAGCGTTGTCAGGGTTTGGATTTGTCGGGTCAGTTTCGGTTCAAAACGCACAGCCGTTTGGATGGCCTGACGGATGTACCGGCGATCAAATGCGCTAAATTCCTTGCCGTCAAAATAACTGCGATAAACCGGAAAGGAGGCGACAAGAGCGACCATCGCCGCCTCAAGCCGGTCATCATCGGCCGTTGTGTTCAGCAAACGCCGTACACAGCGCATCAGCCGACGCAGATCGGCGGCCATATACTTTTCCAGGATCAGGCGTTTTTTGTCGTACAGCAGCCGCTCATAGTCGATTGGCTCGCCGATGAACGTTTGATAACCTTCCAAAAACGCCGACCGATTGTCTCGGTTACAGAACAGCGCATTGACCTGTGCGCCAAAGTCATAGCCGGTCGTTCCTTCAATCGGCCATTTTTCGCACAGCGGTTCGTCGCGTTCGAGAATTTTTTCGGCCACGATGTACGCCTCCGGGCACGCCTCGCCAAGACGCTCCAGATAGCGGCCGGGATCGTACAGACCGTCGATATGATCAATGCGCAGGCCGGTAAAATGGCCGCGGCGTACCTGCTCGACGATGAGCCGATGCGTCTTGTCCATCACGTCCGCATCTTCGACCCGCATGGAGATCAAGTCGTTGATGTAAAAAAAACGGCGATAGTTGATGCGTTCATTGGCGTTTTTCCAGTAGTCCGGCACATAGTACTGCTGAGCCAGCAGCGTTTTCATGCGCGTCTTGCCCTCGGCGCCCTGAGGGTAATGGGCCAATTCCGCCTCGCTCATCCGCTCAAATTGCCGAGCTGATTCGGCGTTCAAAGGAAAGCAATGATCATAGTAACACAGCATCGGCCTGCCGTTTTGAGTCGTCAGCGTCAGCTCACCGGCATCAAGCACTTCATCCAGAGGCGAGCCGAGGACCGGAATCAAGACCTTGCCCTTCAAAGACGGATCAGGGTCGTCCCAGTCAATATCAAAGAAACGATAGAAGACGCTGTTTTCGCGTTTCTCCAGGACATCCATCAGCATGGCGTTTTCCGGAGAAAAGGCCGTATGGTTGGGCACGATGTCCTGCAGCCAGCCCAGGCCGAACCGCTGTCTTTCGCGACTGAGGGCGTCAAACTCGTCCCGGCCGCCCAGTTCGGGATTGAACCGGTTGGGATCGGTCACGTCATACCCGTGCGTGCTGCCTTGGACTGCCTGGAAAATCGGCGAGGCGTAAATATCGCTGATCCCCAGCCGATGCAGATAATCCAGGATCGCCCGCGCATCGCGAAAGGTAAACTGGGCGTGAAACTGAAGCCGGTAGGTTGCGGTCGGGATTTTCATAAACGGTTCCTGTTAATGGGAGTTGGTACTTTGCAGCAGGACAATGCTGCGTGCGGACAACTCAATCGAATCGCCGCCGGGGATATGTGACGGGATGGCGCCGCCGGGACCGTGCCAGCGCGGGTCGGCCGAATCAAGCAGCGTCTTCCAGCGTGATGATGTGGCCGGCAGGGTATAGCGGCCGGGCGCTTGTCCAAAATTCATCACACAGCACCATCGGCAATCCGCGAATTGCCGATACCAGACCAGCAGCGACATCGCCTCGACGGTATGCACGGTCATCTGCGAGCGGTCGGCAAAATTCGACCTCTCTTTTCGCAAGGTAATCAGGTAGTGGTAAAATTCAAGCAAGGTCTTGTGTGGCTGCCGGTTAAGCAATTCCCATTGCAACCGAGAGCGAAGAAAAGTCTGCTCGGTCTGCGGGTCGGGACAATCGCCGTCGTCGTGAAAATCGCTGAATTCCTCGCCTCGGCCTTGGCGCACCGCCCTGACCAGCGTGGGGTCGTTATGGCTGATAAAGTACAGAAACGGCGCCGTTTCCCCGTATTCCTCGCCCATCCACAGCATCGGAACATACGGCGACAGCAGCACCGCACCGGCGGCCAGTTTCAGCGTCTCAAAATCCGTCAGCGTCGAGAGCCGCTCACCGCGCATCCGGTTGCCCACCTGATCGTGGTTCTGGATGCATACGACAAACTGATGAGCCGGACGATGCCGCGAGCAATTACCGTAATGCCGCTTGCGAAACGCCGAGTACTGGCCGGAATAAACAAATCCTTCCCGATAGGCTTTGGCCAGATGATCAACCGAACCAAAATCACTGTAATACCCCATCGATTCACCGGTGGTCAGGGCGTGCAGGCTGTGATGAAAGTCATCCGACCACTGGGCGTCCAGTTCATAGCCGCCGGCCTTGCGGGGACGAATCAGCCGCACATCATTCAGGTCGCTTTCGCCGATGAGATACAGCGGCCGGTTGAGTTTTTTTTCAAGCGTCTGCGTACGCCGCTTGAGCGCCTCAATAAAATGCGTCGCGCTCATATCAAAGATCGCATGCAGCGCATCCAGTCGCAGGGCGTCAATATGGTACAACTCAAACCAGAACAGCGCGTTCTCGATGAAATAGTCGCGCACCGCATCGCTGTATTCGCAGTCAAAATTCAGCGATTTCCCCCATGGCGTTTGGTACCGGTCGGAAAAATACGGACCAAAATCCGGCAGGTAGTTGCCTTCCGGCCCCAGATGATTATAAACCACATCCAAAACAACCGACAAACCCCGTCGATGCGCCGCATCAATGAACCGCTTGAACCCGTCGGGACCGCCGTAAGAATGCTGCACGGCGTACGGATACACCCCGTCATAGCCCCAGTTGCGATCTTGCGTAAATTGAGCGACCGGCATGACTTCAACAGCGGTTACGCCCAGCTCGCACAAATAATCCAGCTTGTCAATGGCCGCGTCAAAGGTCCCCTCCGGCGTAAAAGTACCGATATGCAGCTCGTAGAGGATATAATCATGCAGAGCCGTCGGCTGAAAACGGCGATCCGCCCACTCAAAAGCCCCATGATCAACGATCCGGCTGGGGCCGTGAACGCCGTCAGACTGGGCGTGAGAGGCCGGATCGGGACGTTCCTTGTCCTGACCCAGATGGTACACATAACGTGCACCCGCCGGCACATCGTCCAGTTCAGCCTGCCAATAGCCCAAATCGATAGGCCGCAGGTCTTCCGTACGGTCGTTTTGATCGACAAAACGCACCCGCATCCGTTCGGCAAATGGGGCCCAGACCGTAAACCGACATCGGCCTTTGCCCAGATACATCGCACCTTGTCGCATCTTCTCTGCCTCCTGAACATTTCGGCGATTCGGTGATTAAGATATATTACATCTAATAAACCGCAGATTGTTCTCTCAAAAATTATACCGGCCCGACGGAATAAATTCGAGAAACAAAATCTCGGCGATCTCGGCGCGCACGGTAAAAGAATGATTTTTTTGAGATATTCCCCTTGTCAAGTATGGGGCAATTTGATAAATTGTTTACCATATTCCGTTCTGTAAAGGAAAATGAGAACTCTTTTGAACAGGAGAAAGCCATGAGAACAGGACGAACACCGGTCATCTGCATTCTGATTTCCACCCTTTTGACCTGCACGGCTGTGGTGCAGGGCGAAAACCTGTTGCGAAACCCGTCGTTTGAGCGGGCGCGCAACGACCGACCGCTCGGCTGGACGAACACCACGTGGGCCGGACAGGCGGAGTTTGCCGTAGATGACAGCGGACGCACCGGACGCTGCGTCAGGATCAGCTCGGAAAACGGCGCCGACGCCGCCTGGTCGCAGACCGTGAGCATCCCGCCGTTTGCCCGGCTGCGACTGAGCGGCTGGGTCAAAACCGAGAATCTGCGGACCACCAGCGGTCGCGGCGTCCAGCTCAATGTGCACGGCATTGACGAGGCCGTCACCTCAGCCCTGACGGTCGGTTCCAATGACTGGATCAAACTCGAAACCGAGTTTCAAGTCGCCGGTCAGGACAGCGTCCAGATCAACTGTCTGTTCGGCGGATGGGGGCAGGCGGCCGGCACGGCCTGGTTTGATGACATTGTGCTGGAAGTGCTCGAAGAAATCCGACCCGAAAGCAGAACCGTCGCCAAGACCATCACCCTTGATCCGATGCCTGAACGTGAACCGATCTCCGAACTGATTTACGGACAGTTTATCGAGCATTTGGGACGCTGCATTTACGGCGGCATCTGGGCCGAGATGCTCGAAGACCGCAAGTTTTATTATACCGTGCCCGCTTCAGGCCAAATCTGGGGACGCACCGGCGCCGGCGCTCGCGTACTGCGAGATTCGCCGTGGAAGGTCATCGGATCGACCGATGCGATCCAGATGAACACCGAGGATCCGTTGTCCGGCGACCATGAGCCGAGGATTACCGTTTCGGGGCAGCCGACGGGCATCTATCAGGATGAGCTGGGGGTTCTGGCCGGCAAAGATTACGTGGGGCGGATTGTGCTGCGCGGCGACAGCTCCGCTGGCCCGATTCGCGTCAGCCTGGTCTGGGGCGACGGCCAAGCAGACCGCCAAACCGTTACGATTCGTCGTTTCGGACGCAATTTCAGAACCTATGATCTGAAGTACACCGCCGGCGCCGAGACCGACGACGCTCGCCTGGAAATCGTCGGCAGCGGCAACGGATCCTTTATCGTCGGGGCCGTTTCGCTGATGCCGGCTGACAACATCAACGGGTTCCGGCGCGACACGCTGGCCCTGATGAAAGAACTAAACAGCCCCCTTTACCGCTGGCCCGGCGGCAACTTCGTCAGCGGCTACGATTGGCGCGACGGACTGGGCGAGCGCGACCGACGACCCACCCGCACCAATCCGGCCTGGACGGGTATCGAGACCAACGATGTGGGGATGCATGAATTTATCGAGCTGTGCCGGCTGCTGGACGCCGAGCCGCTGATTACGGTCAATACAGGTTTCGGCGACGCCTACTCGGCTGCCGCCCAGGTGGAATACACCAACGGCGCACCAAATACGCCGATGGGCAGACAACGCGCCGATAACGGACACCGTCAGCCGTTCAATGTCAAATACTGGTGCGTCGGCAACGAGATGTGGGGCAATTGGCAGTTGGGCTATATGCGACTGGAGCACTATGTGCTCAAGCACAACTGGGTCGAAGAGATGATGCGAAAAGTGGACCCGGACATTGTCACCATTGCCTCCGGCGACTTGGGCGGCGGCTGGTCGGAAGGGATGCTTCGCCATTGTCATGACCATATGGACCATATCGCCGAGCACTTTTACTGCCAGACGCGGCCGGACTTGACGGCGCATGTGCGGCAGGTGCCCAATCGCATCAAAGAAAAGGCCGATGCGCATCGTCGGTATCGTGAACAACTGCCGATGCTGCAGGGCAAGGATATTCGGATTGCCATGACCGAATGGAACTACTGGTACGGCCCGCACGTCTTCGGTGAGCTGGGCACGCGATACTTCATGAAAGACGCACTGGGCATTGCCGCCGGTCTGCACGAGTACTTCCGGCAATCCGATATGTTCCACAGCGCGTTTTACGCCCAGACGGTCAACGTCATCGGCTGCATCAAGACCACCAAGACAGCCGCCGAGTTCGACGCCACGGCCTATCCGCTGGTTCTGTATCGTCGCGAGTTCGGCACGCGCCCGCTGACCGTAACCGGCTGGGACGAAAAGCTGGATGTCGCCGCGGCGCTGAGCGAGGACGGCAAGACGCTGACCGTCGGATTCGTCAATGCCACATGGGATACCTACAATGTGACGCTGAATCCGGGCGGCTTGAGGCTAAACGGCAAAGCGTCCGGCTGGATGGTTCAGCATGATAATCCCATGGCGCACAACGATCCGGGGCAGGAGCCGGTCATTCAGATTGAATCGCTGGAACCGACGGACCTGACCAACACCGTATCCATCAAACCTCTCAGTATCACCGTCTATAAGGTGTCGCTGAGATAACGTAATACGCCGTTGTTTGGGGTTCACACTTCGGCGCGTCAAATGGCGCGCTGAAGAGTGGACTCCAAACAGTCGGCCGATATGCCTTCATACATCTGATACGGCGCAATCAGCGAAAAGACGGACCCGCCGCCCAGTGTGCTTTTGAACGTGAGCCGACCGCCGAGCAGATCCGCCAGTCGCCGTGCAAGCGTCAGTCCCAATCCGATCCCCCCGTAGCGGCGCGACGCACTGCCATCGCCCTGCGTAAAGGCCTCAAAGATATGGGTTTGCTGGTCCGGTGCAATGCCGATGCCGGTATCTTCAACGTCAAATTGCAGCCAAGACCGATCCGCTTGTTCAAGCGTTCGCAGCCGCAGGCAAACATGCCCTTCACAAGTGAATTTCAGCGCATTATTGATCAGATTTGACAGGCACTGCATCAGCCGCATCGTATCCATCACGACAACCGGCGGTATATCCCGGTCGGCGCGGACTGAAAAGGCAAGCCCTTTTCGTGCGGCCATCGGATAATAAGTTTTTTCAATCCGCTCAAGCAGAGCCGGTATCGATGCCGGCACGCAATGGGTGTGAAGTTTGCCTGTTTTGAGGTTTGCAAAGTCCAGAATATCGTTGACCATAATCAACAGATTCTGACTGTTGAAAAGAACCGTATCAAGATAATCGGCCTGTTCATCATCGAGATCGGTTTCCGAGAGCAACTCGCCAAAGCCGATGATGGCATTGAGCGGTGTGCGAATTTCATGGCTGATATTCGCCAGAAAATCCGTGCGTGTACGGCAGGCCTGCTCAACTTGTGCGCAAACGCGGCTCAGAAGGGTCATATCTCGGATAAGCAGCGCCGCCAGCAGCGTAATGACAAAGACATTGACACACGCCGAAAAGAAATGCCCCGTCAGGGCCGCCGTGATCAGTTGCATGGCCGCCGTCAGTGCCAGTAACCCCAAAAGCCACCGGCGTTTGATTCGTCGCCTGATTTGAATCCGATTTTCGGTCGGTTCGTACCGTTTGCCCTGATTCGTCATAAAAAGCCCTGTTTCGGATACCTCCTTGACTGTTTTAATCAACGCAATACTCCTCTGCCTTCTCTGCAAACTCCATATCGGCGTTTTAGGCCGTATCTATAAGAAAATATACAATATATTTCCCCACAAACGAACCCTCCTCAAATAAACGTCCGATAAAAATCGACTTGGAGCGTTATATTCAGATGCAGCAATGAATTAGTTTTGACAAAATCCGCCCTATCGGCTACGTTGTCAGCAGTGATACCCAATACAGACCCAATCAAGTTAAATCAATAAGACAGTAATAAATCCGGAGAGTACAGATGATTGTGGTAACCGGCGGAGCGGGATTTATCGGCTCGGCGCTTGTAGCGGCCCTGAATGCGCGCGGCATCGATGAGATTTTTATCGTGGACATCCTCGGCAGCGACCAGCGATGGAAAAACCTGCGGCGTCTGCGATTCGCCGATTATATGGAGGCCGACGATTTTTCGGACATGGTCGCCGACGCCTCGCTCGACTGGGACATCGAGACCATCGTGCATCTGGGGGCCTGCTCGGACACCACCGAGACGGACTGCACCTATCTGGTGAAAAACAATTTTGAGTTTTCCAAACTGCTGGCCGGCTGGGCGATGGAATTGGGCGCGCGGTTTGTCTATGCCTCCAGCGCCGCGACCTACGGCGACGGGGCGCAGGGCTTTGCCGACGACGAATCGCAAATCCATACCCTTTTGCCGCTGAATATGTACGGCTACAGCAAGCAGATGTTTGATTTGTGGTGCCTGCGCAAGGGACTGCTGGAGCGGTTTGCGGGGCTGAAATACTTCAATGTCTTCGGCCCGAACGAGTACCACAAAGGCGCGATGCGAAGCTTTGTCCTGAAGGCATACGAACAAATCAACGCCGACGGACGAGTGCGCCTGTTCAAGTCGCATCGACCCGATTACGAACACGGCCAGCAGGTGCGCGATTTTATCTACGTCAAAGACGCCGTGGAGATGACCCTGTTTTTCCTCGATCATCCCGAACTGGGCGGACTGTACAATATCGGCGCCGGTGTCGCGCGGTCGTGGAACGACCTGGCCGGTGCGGTCTTTGCCGCAATGGGCAAAGAACCGGCCATCGAGTACATCGATATGCCCGAATCGCTGCGCAACACGTATCAGTACGTTACGCAGGCCGATATGCGAAAACTCCGTGCGGCCGGCTATACCGCCCCGACGATGACGCTGGAAGAGGCCGTGGCCGATTATGTCCAAAACTACCTGATGAAAAACGACTATCTGGGAGATCGGTAATAAAATGTTCACCCAAGAAGACTTTGAATCAGTTCTTCAAAAATGCCGAGCGATCAGACCGGCACAAAATAACTACTTGGAAAATGATTTTATTATCAATTTGTTTTGCACGGTCCTTGATTTCCAAATGTCAAGTGTTACCGTTGTCAGGGCACTTAATTTCTATAGAAATAACCGTTGGAATGATATTCGAACCCTTGAGCAGCTCAAGAATATCTTAAACAGGTTTGAAGACAGTAAAGAAGGGAATATAGCAGCGGCGCAATATCTTTGGAACTATAAGTTATGGACACGAGTCGGAATGTTGCGTCAACTGATTGTATTTTTCGAAGCTCGTGGCGTTGTTGATCAACCATCACTTAAACGTTGGGCATCAAACAGCAGCTTCAAAACAGATTTTGAAGGGAAAATTAAAGGATTAGGGTATGCAGTATATAATTGGCTTGTGATGAGGCAAGGCATCGAGACAGTCAAGCCTGATGTACATTTAAGACGATTTGTACAAAACATTGTCGGACATGATTTTACGGACACGGAACTGGTGGATATTCTGGAAAAGGTTGCGCGAACGATGAATAAAAAGGCTTACGAACTTGATTGGAGTATTTGGGAATATCAAAGAACCAAGACGAACAGTATATCGCTTTAACTTATGATGAATATGAATTCAAATCTTGATTTTATGGAACTGCTTCGACAGCGCCGCAGTGTGCGGCAATTCGAGCCGCGACCGATTGAGCCGGACAAAGTGGATTTGTTGGAAGAAGCCGTGCTGCGCAGTCCGTCCTCTCGGAATCTGGATCCGTGGGCGTTTGTGTTCGTGCAGGACAAGACGCTGCTCAAGGCGTTATCCGAGGCCAAGCCGCACGGTGCGGCGTTTTTGAAAGACGCCGCGCTGGGCGTGGTCATTTGCGGCGACGAATCAGTCTCGGATGTCTGGATTGAAGATTGCTCGATTGCGTCGATCCTGACGCAGTGTGCCGCTCAGTCGCTCGGGCTGGGAAGCTGCTGGATCCAAATCCGCCGCCGTCAGCGCCCCGACGGCACGCCCGCCGAAGACTACATCCGTAACGTACTCCAATTGCCGCCGCACCTGCACGTCGAATCGATCATCGCCGTCGGCTATCCGGCCCGGCAGCCCGAACCCATACCGCGCAGCCAACTGAAAGACGACCGCATCCGCCGCGATCAATGGCAAAACGATGCGGCGAAAGGAGAATAAAAATGCAAAAAATCTGTAACCAGGCGATTGCAGGGATCATTATTGGATTGACAGGATGTGCCGCCATGCAGCCCAATGAACCAGCCGAACTTCTGCCCCGTACCTTCCAGGCCGCGCTGTGCCGCGAGGTGAACCTGGATTATCTGCTCTATCTTCCGGAGGCATATCACGACCGCGAGCAGACCTGGCCGCTGGTGCTGTTTCTGCACGGCGCCGGCGAACGCGGCAGCGATTTGCAAAAACTCAAACTCCACGGCCCGCCGAAGCGGATTGCCGAGGGCATACAATTTCCGTTCATTCTGGTTGCGCCGCAGTGCCCGCAAAACGACTGGTGGACGGCCAAGACAGACGACCTGGCGGCGCTGGTCGATCATCTGATTCAAACCCATCGAGTCGATACGACGCGGGTGTATGTCACCGGCCTGAGCATGGGCGGCTACGGCACGTGGAGCCTGATTACGCAGTACCCCGACAAGTTTGCCGCAGCCGTGCCGATCTGTGGCGGAGGCGACGATGTGCTGGCGCGATTCCGGCTGGAGTCGATGCCCGTCTGGGCCTTTCACGGCGCCAAAGACCCGATTGTTCCGCTGCACAAATCCGAAGAAATGGTCAATGCCCTGCGGCAGGCCGGCAACCCCCGCGTCAAGCTGACCGTCTATCCCGACGCCGGCCATGACGCCTGGACCGAGACCTATAACAATCCTGAAATCTACGATTGGCTGCTGAGCCATCGAAGACAGCCGTCGGAGTAAACACCGGTTTCGAATGGCGATGTTTCGATTCGGCAATCGGTGAAACCCAGCGAACAATGGCAGGTTTCTTTTATCAACTCGGCAAAACAGTCGGCCCCAAGCTGCGACGGGCCAAATGGGTCTTCTCGGCCGCCACCGCACCGGAAGCGGAATCCATCGCCGCCGAGCAGGCCGCCGGCGCCGATTTGGCGCAGGTGGTGCGGCAGCAGCGGCGTTTGTGCGCCGATACCCAGATCGTCGAACTGCTCAACACCACCGGCGCCGCCCTGGCCGAGCGCGTGCGGGACAAACGGCGGACGTTTGAGTTTATCTGTCTGGCCGATGATGAGCCGGAGGCGTTTTGTCTGCCGGGCGGGTTTGTCTTCGTCAGTCGGGCGATGATCGACCTGTGCGACCGCAGCGCCGATGCGCTGGCCTTTGTGCTGAGCCACGAGATCGCCCACATCCTTGAAGGCCACGCGATGCAGCGGATGATCGGCAACGCCGTCCTTCGCGCCGTCGGGCGCGTTGGAGCGGTCAAGTATGCCGCCGCGACCGGCGCAATGCGGACGCTGGGCATCGAGTTTCTCAACAAGGCGTATTCTCGCGAGCAGGAACGCGCCGCCGACGCCCTCGGTTTGCGTTTGGCCATGGCCGCCGGCTTCAGCGGACAGGCCGCCATTGGCGTCTTTGAAAAACTGGCCGCCCTCGAACGCCCCAACGGAACACTGAAATACTTCGCCACCCACCCCGAAGCCCGACAGCGCATCACACACCTGAGCCGTCTTCTCGACCAACGCCAAAAACGCCTGACCCCAAAACAATAAAACCGTTGCCGCAGCCTGATGTTTCAGATAGAATACACTCGATTTACAGACAATCGAAGGGTTAAAATGGAAAAAGAGATGCAATGTTAAAGGCCCAAAGTATCATGGTAATGCCAATGGGACTGATTGGGATATTGATCTTGTCGTTGAGCGGTCTTGTCAACGGACAAACACAGCGGCCTTCAATAACGTTACTCGAGGCACCCGGCATCGGTATCTATGACATCAAGTGCGATTTAGATTATTCAGACCAATGCTTGTCGGCAATCATACGTGATCTCGAAAACAGATACGGTTTTAGTATCGCAACCCAGCCATTTATGTCAGATGTGCACTTCCACATTGAAGGAGATTCCGATGACATTGATTTATTTGTTTATGAATTATGTGAACGAAATAATGTACATCTCGATCTGATGTATATTGCAAAGACAAGAATGGCAGGGTTGTCCGGAAAAAAAGAAGATCTGGATAACGTTATAAACATTCTGAAAGATAAATTTTCAATAACAAACATCAAGAGACATAACAATATTCAACTTGATTTACATGGTAAACAAATGGCTTATGGAGAAGTTATTTTTCATCTTGCAAAAAAGTCTGGGCTTGGAATCTCTTATCACTATAGTACAGTGGAGCTTTTACGCAATGATAGACGAGTCTTGGCCTATACCAAAGCCGAGCCATTCCATATTTATCTTTCCAAAGAAGCTGCAACAGAGAAATTGATCATTGACCTGTTGTACAACCCCAATTATAGGGTTGAGGATAATTCAAAAATAGAACTTAGAGATGTCGTTTTACATGTAAATGGCAAGGCGGTTGCTTTGTCGGGATGTAATTTAACTACTGAACGAAACCCGCTATATCCCGGAAGAATTGAATGGATCAGTGATAGCCCTGTTGAGTGGAATGATAAAATCATTGTCAAGGGGGTCGTTCAGGGAAGACTTCTTCATCGGGAATATCAGGTGGATAATCTTCAGTATGACTCGACAATCAAAGCCCACGATTTAAGGGTTCAAGTTTATAAAACCTGCAGAGCGGTTGGTGATAATCCTGAGTTCGGAATCCATTGGGTACCTGATACTACGGCAGAGGGTGATTGGATGTGCATTGATATAGAGACGCAAGGTTTATTGAGCAAAGAAGAAAAAAAGTTTATTTCCGAAATTGAAGGCAAGAAAGCAAAAGGTCAAGATATTTCAAAAGCAATTACGGAGAAGTATGAATCCCTTGTAAAAGAACAAACGTCAATGCTTCGAGTAACGTCAATTGGAAAGCCTGTTATCGAAAAACATTTGGATGATTTCTTTGATACTGTTTTCGGGCAAAATCTCCCGGCAAAAAAATTAGAGCACACCGACTATGTACGTCAATATGAAGGAATTGATCCGATTTATTGTCGATACAACATTGATGCCACCAAAATTTTTTTGGACGGCATTCAGAATGATGAGGGTGTCTTTCCAATTGGACTGCATATCCGTGAATATCGGCCTGCACAGGTTGAGTTTGTGATGAGTACCGTTCACTAAGGCAGCACACAGATGCACCCTATGGTACACGACACTGCTGTCGTCAATGTAGAAGAATCGTGTCTGGATTATTTATCGAGCGGCTTGAAGAGCGATTCGGTCAACAACAGATTCGCGGACTTGGGACTTGCAGGAAAAATAAAACCGTTGCCGCAGCCTGATGTTTCAGATAGAATACACTCGATTTACAGACAATCGAAGGGTTAAAATGGAAAAAGAGATGCAATGTTAAAGGCCCAAAGTATCATGGTAATGCCAATGGGACTGATTGGGATATTGATCTTGTCGTTGAGCGGTCTTGTCAACGGACAAACACAGCGGCCTTCAATAACGTTACTCGAGGCACCCGGCATCGGTATCTATGACATCAAGTGCGATTTAGATTATTCAGACCAATGCTTGTCGGCAATCATACGTGATCTCGAAAACAGATACGGTTTTAGTATCGCAACCCAGCCATTTATGTCAGATGTGCACTTCCACATTGAAGGAGATTCCGATGACATTGATTTATTTGTTTATGAATTATGTGAACGAAATAATGTACATCTCGATCTGATGTATATTGCAAAGACAAGAATGGCAGGGTTGTCCGGAAAAAAAGAAGATCTGGATAACGTTATAAACATTCTGAAAGATAAATTTTCAATAACAAACATCAAGAGACATAACAATATTCAACTTGATTTACATGGTAAACAAATGGCTTATGGAGAAGTTATTTTTCATCTTGCAAAAAAGTCTGGGCTTGGAATCTCTTATCACTATAGTACAGTGGAGCTTTTACGCAATGATAGACGAGTCTTGGCCTATACCAAAGCCGAGCCATTCCATATTTATCTTTCCAAAGAAGCTGCAACAGAGAAATTGATCATTGACCTGTTGTACAACCCCAATTATAGGGTTGAGGATAATTCAAAAATAGAACTTAGAGATGTCGTTTTACATGTAAATGGCAAGGCGGTTGCTTTGTCGGGATGTAATTTAACTACTGAACGAAACCCGCTATATCCCGGAAGAATTGAATGGATCAGTGATAGCCCTGTTGAGTGGAATGATAAAATCATTGTCAAGGGGGTCGTTCAGGGAAGACTTCTTCATCGGGAATATCAGGTGGATAATCTTCAGTATGACTCGACAATCAAAGCCCACGATTTAAGGGTTCAAGTTTATAAAACCTGCAGAGCGGTTGGTGATAATCCTGAGTTCGGAATCCATTGGGTACCTGATACTACGGCAGAGGGTGATTGGATGTGCATTGATATAGAGACGCAAGGTTTATTGAGCAAAGAAGAAAAAAAGTTTATTTCCGAAATTGAAGGCAAGAAAGCAAAAGGTCAAGATATTTCAAAAGCAATTACGGAGAAGTATGAATCCCTTGTAAAAGAACAAACGTCAATGCTTCGAGTAACGTCAATTGGAAAGCCTGTTATCGAAAAACATTTGGATGATTTCTTTGATACTGTTTTCGGGCAAAATCTCCCGGCAAAAAAATTAGAGCACACCGACTATGTACGTCAATATGAAGGAATTGATCCGATTTATTGTCGATACAACATTGATGCCACCAAAATTTTTTTGGACGGCATTCAGAATGATGAGGGTGTCTTTCCAATTGGACTGCATATCCGTGAATATCGGCCTGCACAGGTTGAGTTTGTGATGAGTACCGTTCACTAAGGCAGCACACAGATGCACCCTATGGTACACGACACTGCTGTCGTCAATGTAGAAGAATCGTGTCTGGATTATTTATCGAGCGGCTTGAAGAGCGATTCGGTCAACAACAGATTCGCGGACTTGGGACTTGCAGGAAAAATAAAACCGTTGCCGCAGCCTGATGTTTCAGATAGAATACACTCGATTTACAGACAATCGAAGGGATAAAATGGAAAAGGAGATGCAATGACCAAACGCGAAATGACCTCGCTTTTGATTAAGCTGATGGGAATTTATGCGTTGGTGCAGTCAAACCGGCGATTTCGGTTATTGATTTTTGCTTTTTGACCTTTGACTTTTTTTGAAAGGGGTATGCGATGAAGCTGAATATCAAAGCGTTCGGGTTGACCTGCGGGATCGTGTGGGGGCTGGGACTGTTTTTTCTGACGTGGTGGATCATCGCGTTTGAAGGCAGCGATTCGGGCGCGACGTTCCTGTCCCGCGTCTATCGCGGATACACCATTACACCGGTCGGCAGTCTGGTCGGACTGGTCTGGGGCGCAATCGACGGCTGGATCGGCGGGCTGATCTTCGCGTGGGTCTATAACGCCCTGGCCGACGTCTGTCAACGCAAAAGCCGCACCGACACATCCGCGCAGGCAAGTTAGAGATCGTAAAGAAATAAAATGACCGATTTACGAATAATTGAACCACGAACTAAGCACGTTTGGAGCATTGCGTTTTTTGTCATTTGAATGTGTTTCGGATTTCGATATTCGTATTTCGGATCTGGCTGCGCTCCGTTATGTCGCGACTGCGGCGGCCTTTTGCTTTGGCTGGCGCGGGGCGGGGGCGGTCTTTCCGCGATAGACGATCACCCCGGTCGGGCATTTGTCCATCGCCTTTTGCGTCGCCTCGGACGGGGCGTATTCGGCGGTGTTCAGCGTCGCCAGATTGTCGGCCACGGTAAACAGCTCGCTCTGTTTGGCGCAGATGCCGCAGCCGATGCAGCCGACCGTGCAGAACGTGCGCGTGGTCTTGCCGTTCTCACGGCTGCTGCACGCCACGACCATCATATTATCCTGCGTAAATGGAACCATCCGGATGAGGTTTCGCGGACAGGCCTTGGCGCAGGCGCCGCAGCCGGTGCAGTTGTGGTAATTGACCGTGGACAGGCCGTCCACGATGTGCAGGGCGTCGAACTTGCACGCCCGCACGCAATCGCCAAAGCCCAGACACCCGAAATGACACGCCTGCACGTCCGGCTGGGCGTTGGCGCTGGTGCAGCTTTCGATGCCGCGGTACTCGGCGTAGAACAGCTTGTCCTCGCGATGGGCGCGGCAATGCACAATCGGCCGCATCGGCGCGCCGCCGCCGGAGATCTGAAGATTGAGGATGCGCCCGATCGCGTCGCACACCTCCGCCCCGCCCGGCGCACAGCGTCCGATCAGCTCCGGATCGGCCGCGACCGCCTTGGCATAGGCCGCACACCCGGCAAAACCGCACGCCCCGCAATCAATGCCGGGCAGAGCCTTGTGAACTTCTTCGACCTTCGGATCCACCTCGACCCGCAACTTGATGCTGGCGATCAGCAATATCAACGCAAACAGCGACGCTAACCCCACCGCCAGCAGCGCCGCCGGCCAGACGTTTTGAATCAAATCCATCATCTTCTATATCCTGTTTTCGACTGTCTATCTCACCCAAAAATTTGACATGCTGAAATTGAAAATCGCAGACGCCATCAGATCATCCCTGCAAACCCCATAAACGCCAGCGTCAGCAGACCGGCCGTCACCAGTGTGATCGGCGCGCCCTGCATCACCTCAGGCACATCGGCCAGCTCCAGATTCTCGCGAATGCCGGCCATGATGCAGATCGCCAGCGTAAAGCCCACGCCCGCCCCGATGCTGAGCACCACCGCGTGGATCAGGCTGTCAATCTCCCACAGATTCAAAAACAGACACAGCCCGAGAATCGCACAGTTGGTCGTAATCAGCGGCAAAAAGATACCGAAGCTCTCATACAGCGGCGGAAAAAACTTGCGCACGTACATTTCCACAAGCTGCACCGCGCCGGCGATGACCATAATAAAGCACAGATACCGCATCACCTCCAGCGAATACGGAATCAGAAACGTATGATCGATGATCCACGTCAGCGTCCCGGCCAGCGTAACGACAAACGTCACCGCACAGCCCATCCCGAAGGCCATATCGATGCGACCCGACACGCCCAGATAGGGACAGATGCCCAAAAACTTCGTCAGCACCAGATTATTGACAATCACAATGCCGATAAACGCCAGCAGCAGGGTTTGTAAAGTGTCCATATTACATCGTCCTGTTTAAATTCGAAGTACGAATGTCGAAATCCGAAACAAATTCAAAAATACGAAATACAAATAACAGAAACACTCCGTCAACAAACAAATATTTTATTTTGTTCATTTGAATTTCAGTCATTTGACATTGTTTCATATTTCGATATTCGGATTTCGGATTTCTATTTTCTGATAAGACGTTTACGTTTTTCGCGTGATCAGATTCACGCCCGCCAGCATCAATCCAAGCGTCACGAACGCCCCGACGGGCATTCCCATCGCCGCCCATGGCATAAACCACGACGGCATGACGGTGATTTCAAACAGCTTGCCGGTGGACAGCAGCTCCCGTACCGCCGCCAGAGCGCACAGCGTCAACGTGAACCCCGCACCCATCCCCAGCGCATCGACCAAGCTGACCATTAGCGGACTTTTGCTGGCGCAGGCCTCGGCCCGCCCGATGATGATGCAGTTGACGATGATCAGCGGGATATACGGCCCCAGCGCCGCGCTCATTTCCGGCTGGAACGCCCTGAGGTATAAATCCGCAATCGTAACAAATGTGGAAATGGTCAGCGTAAACATCAAAATCCGCAGATGCGGCTTGAGCAGATGCTTCATCAGGCTGACAACGACATTCGAACAGGTCAGCACGAAAATCACACTCAATCCCATCGTCAGTGCCGGCTTCAGCGCAGCGGTCACCGCCAGCACCGGACACATCCCCAGCAGCAGCCGCAGCACCGGATTATTTTGCCACAGCCCCGCGGTAAAGGTCTTTTGCAAACGTTGCTCGGCCATTCTAAGCGATTCCTCTCTTATCAGCGACGGTCATTTTACAGCCCATCGAAAAAACCATACATTTTGATTCACGGCAGCAGCCCTTCGGCAGCCAGCGTTTCCCTGAGCGGTACTAAATAGGCATTGAACGTATCCACCACGGCCTGACTGGAAACGGTCGCGCCGCTGATGGCGACAATGCGGTCGTTAATGTCTTGCGGGTCGCCGGTCTTGACCAGTGTCAGCGACCCGACCGGAGCGCCGACAAACTGCGGCTGGAAAAAGCCGCCTTCATCGGGCGTGATATTGATTTTATCGCCGAAGCCCGGCGTCTCATTGCTGCTGAGCACCCGAAAGCCGGCCAGGGTTTCAAACGCCGCATCCACAGCCGCGACCAACTGAATCTTGTCGGCAAAACCCGAGCCGGTACAGACAAACGCCCAGCCGACGGTTTGACCGGCCGCGTTCAGCCCGCGTTTGACATCCACCGGCACGGACTTGCCGCCGATGTCGATTGTCAGCGGTTCAGACGTTGCCGATTCAAACCGTATCGCATTGGGCAACAGTCGGCCGGCCAATTCAGTAAACCGATTGACGGCGTTCTGTTCGATGCGCGGCTTCCAGGCCGCGTCCGTAATGGCCAGCAGTGTGCCGAAGGCGATTGCTGCAACCATCAGCACCCAGCTTTGTTCAACATAGTATTTGATTTTAGCGAACATCAGGCACACCTCCTGCGGGAGTCAACTTGCAGAATCGATCAATCAGCGGCGTAAAGGCGTTCATAATCAGCACCGCATACATCACGCCCTCCGGATATTCGCCGACAATGCGAATCAGCATAATCAGCGCCCCGACGCCGATGCCGAAAATCCACATCCCCTTGACGCTCAGCGGCGCGGTGACCGGATCGGTGGCGATAAAGAACGCACAGATCAGCAGCCCGCCGCCGAACAGATGCAGCAGCGGATTGACATAGGCCTCCGGTTTGATCAGCCAGGCCGCCAGCGCAATCCCCCCGGCCGACAGCAGCACCGCCGCGGGAATATGCCACGTAATCGTCCGGCGAATCAGCAGATACGCCCCGCCGATCAGCAGCGCCAGCGCGCTGGTCTCGCCCAGACAGCCGCCCACTTCGCCCCAGAACGCCCACGAGGCCTGCTCGTTGATATATGTGGCTTCGACCTGGCCTTTCTGCACGGCCTTGCTCCAGGCCAGCGGCGTCGCCTGGGTCGTGGCGCTGGTGTTGGCCGCGGCGATGGTCGGCAGCGACGCATCGACCGTGGCCGGAACCGTCCAGGTGGTCATCGCCGCACCGAACGAGGCGGCCATAAACGCCCGCGCCGCCATGGCCGGATTGAACACATTGGACCCCAGCCCGCCGAACACCATCTTGGCAATCACAATCGCAAACACACTGCCGACAATCGCCGCCGAATACGGCGCCATCGGCGGAAGCGACAGCGCCAAAATCACGCCGGTCACCACCGCACTCAAATCGCCGATGGATGCGGGACGTTTGCGAATAACATTGCACAGCCACTCACTGGCCACACACGCAACCACACAGACGGCGATGACCAGCAGCGCCCGCAGCCGAAAGAACACCCCGGCCGCGATCACCGCCGGCAGCAGCCCGATCAACACATCAGCCATCACACGCCGCGTCGAAAGCTTCTGACTGATATGCGGCGCCGGCGATACGGTTAGTTTGCTAAGCATCAATCATTCCTATCTTCAACTGTAAAACCAATGACAACTCGACGAAATCAAAAAGCAAACTGTAAAATACAAAATGACAATTCAAAATTCAAAAAGGCCAAACCGCAGAGAATTGCATGCTTTTTATCTTTACTTTTTGCATTGTCATTTTGATTTTTTATTTTTGACTTTTAATTTTATTACGCCTGCATTCTCTTCTTGGCCCGTGCGACCAGAATTTTGCCGGTCTTGATATAACCGGTGATCTCGATATTGGCCGGACAGACGTAGCTGCAGCAGCCGCATTCGATACAGGCGGACATATAATACCGCTCGGCAAGATCCATCCGGTTATATTTGACCGCATGGGCAATCTTGGTCGGGTTTAGTCCTTCCGGACAGGCCGTCAGGCAGCGCCCGCAGCGAATGCACGGCGTTTGCTGTTTTTGGTGTTTGGCCCGGGTCACATCCTCCTGCGTCAGTACCGTGACCGCCCCGCTGGTCTTGGTCAGCGGCGTCGTCAAATCCGCAACGGCAAAGCCCATCATCGGCCCGCCCATCACCACTTTGGCCGCCTGCTCGGTCAGTCCGCCGCAGTGTTCGATCAGATCGCCCACCGTCATCCCGACAGGCACATAATAATTGCCGGGTTTGGCAATGGCCTGGCCCGTAACGGTCGTGACCCGATGGGTCAACGGCTTGTTCAGCACGACCGCCTCGGCAATGGCCGCGCAGGTGGCGACATTCAGCACGCACACGCCGATGGTCGGCGGAATCTTGCCGGTCGGAACGGTCTTGCCCAGCAGCGAACGGATCAACTGGCGTTCCCCGCCCTGCGGATACTTGGTCTTGATGGCGACCACCTGAATATCCAAATCTTTGACGGATGCAGCCGCCTCGGTCATCACGCTGACCGCCTGCGGCTTGTTGTCTTCGATACCAATCCGCACCCGGTCAACACCGCAGGCCTTGGCCGCCAGACGAATCCCCGCCAGCACTTGCCAGGTTCCCTCCAGCATCAGCCGATAATCGCACGTAATAAACGGCTCACACTCACAGCCGTTGATCAGCAGAATCTCTTTGGGCATCGCCGGATTCGGCTCGATCTTGACCCGCGTCGGAAAACCCGCACCGCCCATACCGACCAAACCGCCGTCATGGACCGCTTTGCAAATCTGCTCGACCGAATACGGCTCGGCGCTGAAGCCTGAATCGAACCGATCAAACGGCGGCTTGGACTCGGCAGCGCTGTCCGGATCGGTTTCAATCAAGATCGCCGTCGTTCGTCCGACAACCGGATGCGACTGCAATGCGATGTCCTTGACCGTGCCGCTGACCGGCGAATGCACGGGCGCCGAGACAAAGGCGTCACTTTTGCCGATCATCTGCCCGGCCTGGACGGTGTCGCGCTTGGCCACCACAGGCTGACACGGTGCGCCCAGATGCTGGCTGAGCAAAATAGCCATCAGTTTGGGCGGCGAAACCGGCTCAATCCCGCCGTGTTCGCTGAGTTGTTTGTTTTCAGGCGGATGCACGCCGCCCGGAAAAGTCGCCTTGCTGCTTTGTATCGCCATAGATAATCCCGTTTTGTTATGTGCTCACAGCCAAACAGCACGAGCTGCCGGATTGAATCGTTCTGCTAATGAGACGGCCCATCGCTCGGCGGTTGCCGGCGAGGCGTCGTCTTTGCCCGACGATTGTGCAGGACCTTGCCGAGCCACACCGCCGCAACGGTGAGAACCGCACTGAATCCAAACACCGCCAAAACACGAAGCTGCTCGGCCCACGCCTGCGGCAGATGCCGATCAAAACCAATCAGCAAGCCCGTAAAAAGCCCGATCGGCGCCACAAACGCCCAAAACACCTTGCCCGTTACCGGCGGCGCGTCGCTTTGCCCCAGCCGCCGATAAACGTCTTTGCAGCCGTCTTTTTGCGGGCATTGAGAACAATAATCGTTGCTTTTGGTTCCCATCAACGCATTAAAAGTATTTCTTATAGTCAACAAAAACGGAGTTTTCAAGGAAAAATCCCGTTTGATTGCCGGTTTCGACGTTACAGCAAGGCGGACGTTTCGGCCCCGGCCAGACGCAAAATCCGCGCCGGCTCCTCGGCCATGCCGGTGCGAGCCGACAGATACGCCGATTCAATGACTGCCATCGTATTTAAGTCCACCCCGTGTTCAGGATAGAGCGGGTTCTCTTTCGGATCGGCGATATGCGCGGCCAGGTTGTTCAGCAGCCGTTCAAGGGAAGGGCGTCGGTCATTTGCATAGGTCGCGCGATCCAGCTCCTGACCGGCATTGTCGCAGACAACGACCTCGTCGGCTGTCGCGGTTAAGTGCTGATCTTTGCCGTGAATCCGCAAATGCTGACGGGCCGGGCCGAGCGTGCGACTGGCACAAAGCTGAGCGACCAGCGTATCGGAAAACTGCATCGACATCACCGCCGTATCCTCGGTCAGGCTCAGCCGCTGCTGCCGGTCGGGCGCCTGGCTTTGCGTCAGGGCATAGACCCGCTGCGGCAGGCCAAAACATAACACAAGCTCATCAATCAGGTTATAGCAATTCTGCATGAGCACCCCGCCGCCGGACAACTGCGGGTCCAGCCGCCAGCGCTGCGACGGCTCCAACGGTCCGGTCGGCAGGTGACAGACCGCGGTAACCAGGTGAATCGTATTGGATTGTTCCACACTGGTATGTAAAAACTTCATAATATGGTCAAATGGCCGTCCAAATCGACCATTTTGTGCCACTGTGAACAAAACCTCTTCCCGTTTGGCCAGATTGATAAATTCAGCGCTTTGCTCAAAATTCAGCGCCCACGGCCAGGCCGCCAGCACATTCATCTTTTTCTGGAGGGCCTGGCGGATATGATCGGTACTTTGATGGGGCGGTGCGCCGATAAACAGCAGGTCGGCATTATTTCGGACAATCAATTGTCGATAGTCGGTATAAGCGTCGCACTCGTATTTCCGCCCCGCCGCCTCGGCGCAGGTCGGGTCGGTATCGCCGACGGCAACAATCTTCAGGCTCGGCAGTTCCCAGGCAATTTCCAACAGAACTTCCGCACAGCCCGTCAACCCGATGGCCGCGACAGTCAGATGTTGTTCATCCATAAACCCGGCCCATCCCTTTAGGGAAGATTTCTGAATGTATCGGTTCGATTCGCGTCATGCTTATGCCGGTATTATACCCCGCAGCCGCCGGCTGTCCAGACGAACTTGTCCGTGATTTTCCGCCGTCGTGAAGTTTTACGGAGCGTACTTTTCTTTTCGCGACAACCTGTTATACTGCGTATTTGCATGTATTACTTTTATGTGAGAGGCACTATGGACGCATTGAAAGAATTGATTCGTATGTCCACCGCCGTCGGCAGCGACCCATCGCTGGTGCTGGGCAATTTCGGCAATACATCCGTCAAAACCGAAGACGGACAGTGGATGGTCATTAAAGCCAGCGGCACGCCGCTGGCTGAAGTCAGCGACAAAAACGGCTGGCGGCAGGTGCGCGTAGCCGATGTCCTGACACTGCTGGACGACAAACACCTGAACCGATTGGATCCTGCTCAGCGCGCCGCACGGATTGACGCGGCTCTGCTGCTGGCCTGCGACGATGATCAGCCCGCCCATGTTAAGCCGTCGGTTGAAACATTCTTCCACGCCCTGCTCGATAAGGCGGTCATTCATCTGCACCCCGAAGCGGTGCTGGCCGCGGCCTGCGCCAAAGACGGCCAACGCATCGTTGATAAACTGTTTGCCAAAGAGAAATTTCCCCCGCTGTGGATTCCGTATAAGGATTTGGGCTACCCTTGTGCCCGAACGATACAAACGCTTGCGGCTCGCTATGAAACCAAATACGGTCGCCGACCTGAGGTGATGATTATGCAGAATCACGGCCTGTTGGTCAGTGCTGCTACACCTGCCGCGGCGCTGCGGCAGGTCAAAAAAACCGTCGCTGTTTTCACCGAATGGCAAACCGTGCCTAAACCGCTCAAACCCGCCTCCATCGACGCCGAGCGGCTCAATGCCGTTCGCTCGACCATTCGTCAGGCCGTCTTTAATGCCGGCGGCGGATATGTCGCCGTTCGCGGATGGCTGGAGGGCAAGACGCGCGCGTTACTGTCCGGCCCCAACGCCAAATCCCTCTGTCGCGGCGGCGCCATCACACCCGATGAAGCGGCGGTGCTTCACGGCGGCCCGTTGTGGATTGAGACACTCGATGCGGCGGCGCTGACCCGAAAGCTGACAACCATCAAGCAGGCCAATAAACCCCTGCCGGTCGCTTTTGCCGTCAAGGGGCTGGGGCTGTTTACGGCCGCACCGGCCAAGCAAATGCCCTTCATCGGCCGCTGCGCCCGCTCGTATGTACAGGTTCGCCGCAACGCCCTGCGGGCAGGCGGATTGCGAAGCGTCCCCGCCGCCCTGGCGGCCTGTTACGCCAAATCCAAAGCGACCCCTGCGCCCCACGGCGTCCTGAGCGGTCGTCTGGCACTGGTCACCGGCGCCGGCAGCGGACTGGGACGCAGCATCGCCATCGGCCTGGCTCGCGCCGGGGCCAGCGTCGGCCTGGCCGATATTGACGCCGAGGCCATCGGCCAAACGGCTCAGCTCATCGCCGACGAAAGGCCCGACGTCTCGACCCTGCCGCTGCCGTGCAATGTCACCGATGAGCAGGCCGTCGAGAAAACATTTCAAACTCTGATGGACGCCTGGGGCGGACTGGATATCCTGGTCAACGCCGCCGGAGTCGCACCGGCCTTTTCGCTGGTGGATCTGCCCGTGGACAAATGGCGGTTTGCCCTGGA
>OMKS01001118.1_pt1 | contig 24533 bp, 30 predicted proteins | sample 1674721 | NCBI WGS metagenome assembly OMKS01 (sample SAMN06264996, study PRJEB25208) | sediment metagenome | isolation source: hot spring sediment | place: USA: California | collected 2014-09-02
TGTGCACAACAAACTGTCGGCTCCCCAGGGAGACCACGAATACAAAACTTCTATTTCGCAACCGGCAATAGAAAAAATGGGTTTTCTTCAAGTGACAGTGCTTGTCACTAGGTGATCTTTGTTCTGATAATGTTTCATGCCTTGTGATTACAGCTAGTTACATTGATTGGCGTTTACATACAAAAACTATAGCAGCAACAATAACTTTGTTCAAGCTTTCATTAATTCTTTGGATTATGTTGGGTTCGTGTCATACCTAATGGTTTGCCTGAAGCGTTGATTCCTTCAATAGATTGATGCTCCAGATTTTCAAACTCGAACCATAGATCATTTTGACAGATCCTCGGCTCAAGACCGACAGAGAATCAAAGAACTGCAGACAATATCCATGTCTTCAACCCTGGCGCCTCTCCGTCCCTCGCAGGGAAACCCTGCCGGCAATTTTCTTTGACATGCCCTGTGCCTTTTCATTACACTGGCTCCACGCGTGTAATGGCATCCGTGAGGAGATCTCTTGTCCTGAGGGGGTACGTACCATGGCTTTTTCCCTGCCTGCCTACCGTTATCCCGACTTCGCCGCGCAGGTCTTTGCCGGTGCCGGCATCGTCAGGTTCGAACCCGCCCCTGCTGACGGTGTGGCTCCCAAGGACTACCACGCCACCTCCATCTACCCCGAGTACTTCCACATCAGCCACGGGCACTGGCGTCTCCTGAAGGAATCCCGGATGGACTGCGTGGTTGTGCAGGATCCGAATGGCGAGCTCAGCGTCAGGGAGTTCCGGAATCTGAAGCAGGGGGACAGGGTTGCCTGCGGAAGGCGCGAAAACGGCAAAGACGGCATCTATGTGCACACCGGGGCGTTCGACTTCACGGAGGATACCCGGGAGAAGTTCGCCTTCAGGTCGCGCATCACCCGGGAGACCTCGTTTTCCATCGACTACGACGACCTCTACGATCTCCTGGACTTCGAGCGGGAACACGGATTCATCGTCTGGGTGCTCGGCCCTGCGGTGGTGTTCGACCGTGACGCGCGGGGTGCATTCTCCGAACTCGTCTCCAGGGGCTATGTCCAGGGGCTGCTCGCAGGCAATGCCCTGGCCACCCACGACGCAGAGGCATCGCTCTTCTCCACCGGCCTGGGACAGGACATCTATTCCAAGAAGACCGTGCCCCTCGGGCACTACAACCACCTCGATGCGCTCAATACCATACGCCGCATCGGTTCCTTCAGAGAGGCCATGGAGGAAGGTCTCATCCGGGAGGGGATCATGGTCTCCGTGATCAGCCGAGACATCCCCTTTGTGCTTGCCGGCTCCATCCGCGATGACGGGCCGCTGCCCGAGGTCATTGGTGATGTCTATACGGCACAGGACCGGATGAGGGACATCACGAAGCGGGCAACCACCATCATTGCGCTGGCCACCCAGCTCCACGCCATTGCCACGGGAAACATGGCCCCTTCCTACCGGGTCGAGCCCGACGGGGGTGTCCGACCGGTGTATTTCTACACCGTGGACATGTCGGAATTCGCGGTGAACAAGCTCGCAAACCGCGGATCGCTGACAGCCCGCTCCATTCTCACGAATGTCCAGGACTTCGTGGTCACGGTGGAGAGAGGTCTCCGGAACCGTTCCGGGTGATACAGGCAACAACCTCTATTCACAAAGGATTTCCGTTCCTGCCTGACCTGAAAGGGCGGCTTCGATGGACGCAATGGAGGTGATCAGTGCCCGCTTCCCCTTGCCCGAGAGGAACCGGGAACAGGCCACGACCTTGGGCATCATGGATCCTTCGGGGAACTGGCCTTTGTCGAGGTAGCTCCGGGCATCGGCAAGGGTCAAGGATTTGAGGAAGACCTGATCCGGTGTACCGTAATGAATCGCGACCCCCTGCACATCGGTGGCGATGAGAAAGATATCCACCCCCACCTCCAGGGCGAGCCTGGCGCTCGCAAGATCCTTGTCGATGACCGCATCGACTCCTGAAAACGACCGCCCCTCGCGCACCACGGGGATGCCGCCTCCCCCGCAGCAGATGACGATGAAGTCCAGGTCGATGAGACGCATTATCTCATTCTTCTCCACTATGGTCAGCGGCTCGGGAGATGCCACGACCCTGCGATAGCCTTTCTCGGTGTTCCGAACGGGATAGGGGAGCGTGTGTACCCGTTCCTGTGGGAATACCGGCCCGATGGGCTTGGCAGGATTGAGGAACGCGGGACACCCTTCATCCACCACCACATAGCTGATCAGGCTCACGAGCGGCTTCGCTGTCGCAATCCCCTGCCTCATGAGCTCACTGTCCAGGGTCGACTCGATCATATACCCGATCTGGCCCTGGGTCTGGGCAACGAGAATCTCGAGGGGCATCTTGGGGACATCGTCACAGCACTCCTGCTGCAGGAGCAGGTTGCCGACCTGGGGGCCGTTGCCGTGGGTGATGATGATCCGGTATTCCCGGCAAAGGCGGGCGACCTGGCTGATGGGAACCCTGAGGTTCTCGAACTGTTCCTCTATGGTCCCGATCTGGCCCTTCCGGACCAGGGCGTTGCCGCCCAGGGCCACGAGGAGGGTCGGCTTTTCCGTAGAGTTCATGTGTTCACCGGGCTCACGCCGGCAGCGGGGCGAAGGGTGGCTATCCGCTCCACGAGGGTCTCTTCCAGGGTGGGACGGCCGTGATCCAGGTATTCATAGCGCACCCGAATGACAGGTTTGTTTATGGAGAGCACCCGGGTGAGCTGGATCGGGGTGGCGAAGAGCACCAGGTCGCACTCGGCCCCGTTAATGGTCTCTTCGAGCTCACGGATCTGATGTGCGCTGTATCCCATGGCAGGAAGCAGCGCCCCGATGTGGGGGTACTTCCGGTAGGTTTCCTGCATGGAGCCCACTGCATACGGCCTGGGGTTAACGATCTCCGCAGCCCCGAAGGCCCTCGCTGCGATCATGCCGGCCCCGTAGGACATCTCCCCATGGGTGAGTGTCGGGCCATCTTCAACCACCAGCACCCGTTTCCCGCGGATCCTCTCCGGCTCGGTAACCGTGACCGGGGAGTCTGCGAGCACGACTGCTGCACCGGGGTTGTATTGCTCGATGTTTTCCCTGACCTGTGCGATTCCCGTTGCTGGAGCCGTGTCCACCTTGTTGATGATCGCGATATGGGCCATGCGCATGTTCGTTTCCCCGGGGTAGTAGAGGAGTTCGTGACCGGGACGGTGCGGGTCGAACAGCACGATGTGGATATCGGGCCTGTAGAAGGGGGTGTCGTTGTTCCCCCCGTCCCAGACGATCACGTCGGCCTCGGCTTCGGCCCGCTTCAGGATCTTCCCGTAGTCCACTCCGGCATACACCACGATCTGCTGGTCCACCAGGGGTTCATACTCCTCCCGCTCCTCGATGGTGCACCTGTGGAGATCGAAATCCTCGTACGTGGAAAACCGCTGCACCTCCTGGGTCAGGAGATCCCCATAGGGCATGGGGTGCCGGACGACAACGACCCGCTTTCCCATGGCCCTCAGGATCGCGCAGGCCTGGCGTGTGGTCTGCGACTTCCCGCAGCCGGTCCTCACCGCGCACACGGCGATCACGGGCTTCTGTGCACGCAGCATGGTGTACGTGGCCCCGATGATGATGAAGTCAGCGCCCCGGGCCATGGCAATGGACGCCTTGTGCATGAGCTCGATGTGGGGAACATCGCTGTAGGAAAAGGCAACGAGATCGACCCCGTGGCGATCAATGAGCTCTGCGAGCATATTCTCGGGATAGATGGGAATCCCCTCCGGATAGAGACTTCCCGAAAACTCTAGGGGATAGAAGCGCTGCTCGATGGAGGGAATCTGCGCTGCGGTGAATGCCGCCACGTGATACCGGGGGTTGTCCTTGAAGTAGACATTGAAGTTATGGAAATCCCTGCCTGCTGCACCCATGATGACGACGTTTTCCACCATACCTCCTCCTTCCCGCGAGGGAGATGATTCCTTCCAGGCTCCGCGAGATCAGATCACGCGAACCGTGGAAGCCGACTCCTCCTCGGTGCGAGTATCAACCACGATCCCTGCTCCGGCACCCTCCGGCGTCGGCAATGGCCTCCACGTGAACACGATCACACAAGCGTCTTGCCCTGTATTGTAATCCCGGGGCCTCCCCGAGTCCAGAGGATCCCCGCCGTCATGAGTCGCCCGAGCAATCATGATTACACGTTCGAGGTTTTGCGCTATGATGTATGCATCGGGAGAACGTGCATGTCCACCGAGATCGAGTCAAAGCTGATCATTCAATCAGATCATCCCGCATCGGTGATGAAACGAATCACAAACCTGACCGGAATCGGGCCGTACTCCATCCGTGAGAAACATACACAGATCATGCACGATATCTACCTGGACACGCACGACAACCAGATGAGTTTGCGAAAAGAGGCCCTGAGGCTCCGAGAAACAAGGGAAAGCCTTTGGCTCTGCTTCAAACGAGCGGAAACCGTTCATGCGCCCGGCGTCTTCGAGCGCTTCGAACTGGAGCGCCTCTGGTCGCGGCAGAACCTCGAAGAACTCCTTGAAATCGCAGGGCTGAAGCATTCCATCAAGAGGCTTCCCGGGATCATTTCTCGGGATCCCCTCGAGACCCTTGCAGCCCTGAACCTCTGCATCATCCAGGACAGGCAGACCTCGAGAACGCTCCTGATGCTCTCAGACCATACCCGACACGGGCGTTCGATACCTGCGGAAATTGCCCTGGACAGGGTCTCGTACCGAATAGAGGGAGGAACCGTGCTCCACTTCGAAGTGGAGGTGGAGGCATGTGATGACAGCGGTCTCCATCATGTCAGCGCAGTTACACGTCTCCTGAAAAACTACTGTGCGCCAAATCTCGTGCCCTGGAATCACAACAAGCTCATTACGGGGTTTGCCCTTGAACATCTCACCAGAAAAGGTGTCCTTTTTGTACCCAAAGACAGGGTCACGCTCCTTTCCCCGGATGCATACACCACGGTGAACAGCCTCCTGGCTGAACGTGAGCATTGGGATCGTTCATTTTTCTGAACGCATGCCGTCATCAGAAATGCACCTTCAGGAGCCTACAGGAGTTCTTCATGATCCTGCGGGGAAACAGCCCGTCATAAATCGTCCCCCTGCGGGAAGCCTTGTGCATCCTTGACAAACAGGGTGATGCTGGCTATAGACTGCTGAACATCCCCGGCACACTGACATGGACGCACAGACAATTCAACACGGAGGATCTGGTGAATTTCGATCCGAAGAAACATCTGTTCGAGAAGAAGAAACAGTGAAAGGAGCAGAACACGTGAAACCCCATTCATGGTACCGTATGGTCCTTATCCTTACTCTTGTCGTGATGATCACCGCATGCAGCAGGGAGCTTGAGAAAACCTTCACCACCGAGGCCAACACCATCACGATCACAAGCCCCAGCCATGAAGTCCAGGCAATTACCAGAAACGACCTTTCCGGTTCATTTGTGGTGGTGAAGATGGAATCAGTTCTGTTCCCCGAATCCCTCTCCTACATCGATGCGAGCCTGACGTTGATCGGCCTCGAACACGCGACTGCAGAAAAACAACAGGTGATGGAACTGCTCGCTGATGCCGCCAGTGTCGTTCGCACACCGCAGCAGATCAGGCCGCAGCACGTGAGAGTCATTGCATCCAGTGGCCAGGCCTTAAAATCTCTTGAGAAGGTCCGGGATCTCGCAGAAAAAAACCTTCATCCCGTCATCGACATCTCCATGCGGGGAATTCGTGTGATGGAAATACTCTACAACGGCTCGCCGGTGTATCTCACCGGCGATGCTGGAATCCAGTACCTTCTCGACAGGGTTGAGATTCAAGAGAATAACTTCCGGTAGGGATGGTTCCTGATTGGTAAAAACCGTTCCCGGATCTCAAGAGGGCAGGAGATTCACCAGATACCGTACTACCTGCTCACATGTGCCCCGATTCTTCCGGCATGGCATCCTTTGCGAGTTTCATGAGTTCTGTAAAGAGGGTTCTCATGTCCTGAAGTTTGCCCGAAATCAGCATAAAGAGAATTTCAAGACGCATCACCGGATCAAGGGTCGTTCCCATAAGACGGTCAATCTCTTCCTGGGTCGATTTCAGGTGAGGATGCTCGGCGATGAACTTGTCTCTGCGTGCAATGAGCGTCCTGACTTCCTGGGTGTCTCCCATAACAGCGCTGCCTTCACTGAAATGTTCTGAGGTAAACATACGACTCATGGTACTCTCTCCACCCATGCATTTTCGTGGTGCGCCCCTGGGGCACAAGACCTGCAGAGAAGGGAGCAAAGGACATGCCACTAAATACGCACCTATAATCATACCATTAGACATTTCGCCCCTGGTCTCATGGGGAAAAATGGAAACAGTTTTCTCTTTTTTATCCCCTGTTCTTCTCTCCTCTTGAGGAGGGTATCCTGGCCATGTGGTGGTCGGCATTTCTCGAAGTCCGGGCCCTTTCCAAATATCCCTGTACGAACACCCATTTTTTCGGTATGTTATTCCGACGTGTTGCAGGCAAGCATGCCCTTTTTCTCTGAACTCATGACTGAAGAGGAACTCATGGCTTCACACACTGTTCGGCAGGTCATCTCTCATCCCTCATCCCCGGACTCTCTGGGGGCCGGGATACGGAGCTCTGCTGTCGGCTCTCGGGAGCGTTGCATATATGACGTGGTTCATGCCGGAAGTGAATTGCCGTATTCCCACGAGGATTCGGACTCCCTGTGCGTGCACGAGAAGAGCCGACCTGAGGGAATGACAGGGTTGAGGATTCTGACGACATGAAGATCCCCATTTACCAGATCGACGCATTCAGCGGGTGGCTTTTCTCGGGTAATCCTGCAGCGGTTTGTCCGTTGGAGACGTGGCTGAATGATGATCTCATGCTCTCGATTGCCAGGGAAAACAACCTTTCGGAAACCGCGTTTTTTGTCCCTGAAGGACCGGACTTTTCCATCCGCTGGTTCACCCCTGTTTCCGAGGTCGACCTGTGCGGACACGCGACACTCGCTGCTGCATACGTGATCTTCACTGAGCTTGAACCGGCCAGGGCTCACGTTACCTTCTCCTCACCGAGCGGGCCCCTGCACGTCCGACGGCAGGAAGGAATGCTCGCGCTGGATTTCCCCGCCCAAAAACCCGATCCCTGTGTCCCTCCTGATACCCTTCTCCATGCACTGAACAGAACACCCACCCAGGTCCTGTGCGCTGAAGACTATATCCTGGTGTTCGGCGATGAGGATGAGATCCTCGAGCTCAGGCCGGACATGACCCTCCTTTCTCAGGTCGATCTTCGGGGAGTCATCGTGACAGCACCGGGGAAGTGCGTCGATTTCGTGTCACGGTTCTTTGCGCCGCGTCTCGGCATTCCTGAAGACCCGGTGACCGGATCGGCCCACTGTACGCTGATCCCCTACTGGTCGGAAACACTCGGTAAAACAGAGCTCCACGCACTCCAACTCTCCGAGCGAGGAGGGGAACTGTTCTGTCGACACGCTGGCGAGCGGGTCATCATCGCTGGTCACGCCGTGAAATATATGGAGGGGACTCTCCATATCAGAGAATAGCGTGCTTCAATAAATAGGGTTGCACGGGGCAAACAGGGGGACTTCATGCAGACATGGTCTTTAATGGGTGAACGGTATCACAGGCAGGTTCTCTCTCTGAAGGTGTTCCTTGTCGCAGTACTCCTGCTCTGCGTGATGACAAGCGGATGTACAAAGGTCCTCACCCGGCATTTCGCTCAATCCGTCGAAAAAATGCACGGGGAAACCTTCGTGCACGGACTGAACGAGCCGGTCACCGTGAGTCGCGACCGGCTTGGCATTCCCTGTATCGATGCCGCCACCATGGAGGATCTCTCCATTGCCATGGGATATGTCCATGCCAGCGACCGGCTCTCACAGATGACCGGCCTCAAACTCATGGCGCAGGGAAGACTTGCGGAGCTTGCCGGAGACTCTCTCATCGACATCGATGTCTACATGCGCACCTTGAATCTCAAAAAAAAGGCAGCCGATCTCTGGGAAGCGTTGTCCCCTGAAAATCAGTTCCTCATTGCGAGATATTCCGATGGCGTGAATGCGTACCAGAACTCCCACAGAGATCGTCTTCCCCCCGGACTCCGGCTCAGCGGATATGCCCCGGAGCCATGGGAACCCATTGATTCTCTCTGTCTCTTTTTCCTGGTTAACCTGGCTCTCTCCTTTAATCTCCACCAGGAAATCACCATCCTGAGCATTGCCGCCCACATAGGACCGGAGAAGACCGCGTGGCTGCTGCCCATCTACCCGGACGAGCCCATACCCTCTGGTGAAGCCAGGAAGCTCTCCGGGCTCGAACTCGGCTCCATGAGGGGGGATCTCTCCCGCCTCTGGAAAACCCAGGAAACACTCGAGGCCCTTGGTATGGGTCCCGTGGCGGCGTCGAACAACTGGGCCCTATCGAAAGACCGGACCGACCGGGGTGCGAGCATCCTGGCCAACGACACCCATCTGCTCCTCAGCTTTCCCTCCCTGTGGAACATGATACACGTGAAATGTGGCAGCTATCAGGCCGCAGGGATTTCTCTGGCCGGCATTCCCTCCGTTGTCGCCGGGTTCAACGGCCATATCGCCTGGGGAATGACCATGGTCATGGCAGACAATCAGGATCTTTTCCTGGAACAGCTCAAGCTCATCGATGGAGAGCTCCATTACCTGAACCGGGACGCATGGCTTCCGGTACAGGAACGAACAGAGACCTTCAGAATCAGGGGGAAGAAAAAACCCCTGGAGAAAACCATCCGGGAGACCATTCGAGGCCCACTCCTGAACGATGTACTCACGGCACGCCCCAAACACATGGTACAGCCCGGCCCCCTGGATCTTCCCTATGGCATTTCATTTTCCTGGGCAGTTCTCGGGAACAGTGATGAGACGATTAATTCCTTTTTCTCCCTGAGCAGAGCACGCTCAGTGGAAGAGGCCTTTCAGCATGTCCCCCGCATCAGAACGATCGCCCTGAACATGGTCTTTGCCGACCGTGACAGTATCGCCTGGCAGGTAACGGGGCTCTTTCCTGTCCGCAAAGCCGGACGAGGCCTCGTACCTTCCCCCGGCTGGACAGGAGACTACGACTGGACAGGGTTCCTCGACAGCGCATCACACCCCTACAGCCTGAACCCACCGAAAGGATACATCGCAACCGCAAATCACCGCACTGTCCCGAGTGATTTTCCCCATACCCTTTCTTCTTCATGGTACTGGCCCGAACGCCATGAGCGGATCGAACAACTCATCGAGGCAACGGAGTTCCACACCAGGGAATCAGTCATGGCAATGCAGCTCGACGTACAATCTGCCTATACCGTCAAACTCAAAGAGGTCCTCTTTGAGAGTCCCCTTGCCTCCAGGATCGACGAAGAGATCATGAGCTGGAACGATCATGGCAGGCAGACACAGGCACTCAGGGCCTTGGAGATACTCAGGGAATTCGACGGCGTCATGCACACGGAATCCTTGGGGGCAGCACTCATGGGTGCCTTCTATACCAGTGTGACCCGTGCCATCTTTCTCGATGAGCTCGGACCGGAAACGTCTCCTGCCTGGCAATCCTTCCTTGTCCTGAACAACATCTGCTACTCCCCGACCAGCGACCATCTCACGGTTCGCGGAGACGAGAGCCCCTTCTGGAACGACATCTCGACACCTGAACCAGACACCAAGGCGCAGATCATCGCACGCTCCCTTGCAGAAGCAACCCGTATGCTGGAAGAAACATTCGGGAAGGATTCAGAAAAATGGCAGTGGGGCAAGCTGCACACCTACTCCTTTGAGACGGATTCCTCCAAGATGGTTCACCATCTGGGGATACTCGAGAGGTTCCTGTTTTCTCTTTTCTCCCCCTTCTTCAACCGCGGCCCCTTCCCTGCACCGGGTGACCACACCACACTGAATGTGTCCGCGTACCACATGGGGCATGATTTCGACACCTGGCTCATCCCGGCCATGCGCATGATCGTCGATTTCGGCCTCGATGAACCCCTGGTGTGCATAAACAGTTCCGGTCAGTCCGACAATCCGGCAAGCCCCCACTACGACGATGGCATCGAGGCGTGGCTGGCGGGAACCTACCAGAGCTTCCCGTTTCAGCAATCCAACAGAGAGACGCACTACACCCGGGTTCTGACCCTCAGGCCCCTCGAAATTATGGAGCAATGAATGCTCATTGACATTGACAAGAACGGCCCAGCTTTGGCTATAGTGTTTTCATCAGGAGATTGTAAGGCGAGCTATTTCAGGAAAGGAGCACTTCCATGATACACAAGAACGTCATCACGGATTTCTGCACACGGGAATACATTCCCCAGATTCATCAGAGCGCATTCATTCATCCCCTCTCAGCTGTCATCGGGCACACATTCATTGGAAAACGGGTCATGGTGTGTCCCTTTGCCTCTGTTCGAGGAGACGAAGGTCAACCGATCTCTATCGGTGATGAATCCAATGTCCAGGACGGCGTCATCATCCATGCCCTTGAGACCGAGCACAACGGCAAACCGGTGGAGACAAACCTCGTGGTTCATAAAGCGAAAAAGTACGCGGTCTACGTGGGGAAACGGGTATCCCTTGCGCACCAGGTTCAGATCCATGGTCCGGCATACGTGGGGGACGACAGCTTTATCGGTATGCAGACCCTCGTGTTCCGCTCGAAGGTGGGAAGCAGTTGTGTCATCGAACCCGGGTGCATCCTCATGGGAGTGAGCGTGCCCGATGGCAGATACGTGAGCGCGGGATCAGTTTTGAGGTCTCAGAAGGACGCTGATGCACTCCCGGAGATCACGGATTCCTATCCACTCAAAGACCTGAACAAGGGTGTCGTCCATGTAAACACATCCCTTGCCGACGGCTACAACAGGATAAACATCTCCTAACGGTGATGAAAGGAACCTCAAACAGCACCGTGAATCTCGCATCCATCGCCCTCGAGGTTCCCCGGGTCCTCCTTCCCAGGCAGGGAACCGATCTTACCCGCTGGTCCGTCATTGCCTGTGATCAGTACACGTCCCAGCCCGGTTACTGGGATGCGGTGAAACGCTTTGTCGGGGAAGCTCCTTCCACCCTGAACCTGATCCTTCCTGAATCGCATCTTGATTCCATTGACCGGGGTGAGATGGCAGACCGGATCAGCGCCACCATGGCCTCGTATCAGCGCGACGGACTCCTTGTGGAGCAGGAGCGGGGATTCGTCCTGGTTGACCGGGAGACTCCCCATGCCAGATCCAGGAAAGGACTCATCGTCTCCCTGGACCTCGAACACTACGAGTACGCCCGGGGAGCGAAAAGCCTCATCCGTGCAACAGAGGGAACCGTCCTTGACAGGCTTCCGGCTCGTATCGATATCCGCCGCCGTGCGCCCCTCGAGGTGAGCCACATCATGGCGCTGATCGATGACCCTGACAAAACCGTCATCGAACCGCTCTTTTCCAGGGAACTCGAGAAGCTCTACGATTTCGATCTCATGATGAACAGCGGCCGCCTGAAGGGTTACGCCATCAGAGACAGCCGGACTCTCGCCGAGATCGCGCACCGTATTACAAGACTGACAGACCCGACAAGGTATCAGGAGAAGTATCAAACACCTGATACAGATATCTTGCTCTATGCCGTGGGTGACGGGAATCATTCCCTTGCAACGGCGAAACTCCTCTGGGAAGAGCTCAAGGCAGCCGCTTCAGACAAGTCAGCCATCATGCGCCATCCCGCCAGATACCCGCTTGTTGAAATCGTGAATCTGCACGATGAAGGTCTCGTCTTTGAACCCATCCACCGGGTGGTATTCTCCGTATCCCCCGGAAAACTGCTCCATGACTTTGCATCCATATCTCGAGAGCAGGGCTCCCCGTTCACCTTCGTCCCCAGCAGCGACCCGCTCAAAGACCTCGAGACCGTGTCCCGGCAAAAAAACTCCCACTGCTTTCCCTGCATCTCCAGCGAAATCAGCGGGATCGCGCTCGTGTCAAATCCGACAAAAAAACTCGATGTTGCCACCCTCCAGTCATTCCTCGACACGTTCATAGAGAACACCCCGGGAGCGAGGATAGACTATATCCACGGTGATGATGCCCTGCGCGAACTCACATCACAGCCGATGAGCATGGGATTCTTCCTCAACGCACTCCCAAAGCACGAGTTCTTCCACACCATCATTCATGACGGAGAATTTCCCAGAAAAACCTTCTCCCTGGGCACTGCCGAGGAAAAACGGTTTTACCTGGAGTGCAGGGCCATATCCCCCTGAGGGAGACCCCGGGCCTTGGAAACATCATACCTAAGAACCTCCTTTCGGTGAAGGAAAGCGTATAGGCTCAGACCGCCATTGATCTCCCAGTGTCGAACATGCTATCTGTGAAGCTGTGATCACATCCGACATCTGGCAAGCAAAGGAACTCCGCCTTCTCATCATGGCGGCCAGCCTCGTGATCATCATTGCCGGCATGAAGGCGGCCTCTGGTCTCCTCGTTCCGTTCTTCCTCGCCGCACTGATATCGGTCATGACCATCAGCCCGTTTCTGTGGCTGCGCGCAAAAGGGCTTCCCTCACTTCTGGCCATTTTCCTCGTCATCGCAGCGGTGGTCATCATCGCTGGCAGCATCGGGGCATACATTGGCGTCTCCCTGAACAACTTCATCGAGGCGCTCCCCAGCTACCAGGACCGCCTTCGCAGTGAACTCGGCACAGTCCTGGTTTGGTTTGAAGCCCGGGGATTCAAGGTGTCCGAGAGGTATTTCTTCGAGCTCCTGAATCCCGGCGTTGCCATGGATGTCGTGGCGAACATCCTCAAGGGGCTCTCCAGTGTCCTTACCTACACGCTGCTGATCCTGTTCACGGTTGTGTTCATCCTGCTCGAGGCATCAAGTCTGCCCATCAAGCTGCATGCGGCAACCAGCGATCCGGCTTCTTCCCTTGCCACGCTGGAGAAGATCTTTACCAGCGTGAGACGCTACCTGGTTCTGAAGACCTGGATCAGCCTCGCTACGGGAGTTACCGTCTCCATCTGGCTCATTGTCCTTGACCGCAACTATCCCCTCCTGTGGGGGTTCGTAGCTTTTCTCCTCAACTTCGTGCCGAACATCGGTTCGCTCATCGCGGCAATCCCCCCCATTCTCCTCGCACTGATCAATACCGGACCCCTTGCATCCATGCTGGTGGGCCTTGGGTATCTCGTCATCAACGTATCGTGTGGAAACCTGATCGAGCCGCGCGTCTTGGGAAAGGGTCTCGGGCTGTCCCCCCTGGTGGTCTTCCTGTCCCTGGTCTTCTGGGGCTGGATTCTCGGACCCGTGGGTATGTTACTGTCCGTTCCGCTGACCATGATCGTGAAGATCTCCCTGGAAATGTTCGAGAGCACCCACTGGCTGGCAATCCTCCTGGGGTCCAGTGCATCGGCAGAGGCCGCAATCAAAGAACGGGAACGCCCTTCCGGCCGGCAAGCAGGGGAGCCTGGCCCCTCTCACGCGGGTCACGAGGAATTTCCCTCGTGAGCGCGGGTAGCAGCGAGGGTTTCGTGAACAGCACAGCACCCTACCCCCTCTTCAGGGTGGCGAGAATGAGCCTCATCCCCCTTCTCATTGCCTCGCTGATGATTCTGCTTCCAGGCGTCTCGGGACATAGCCTTGCCCAGACGACCATCTCCTCCCGGGTGAAGGACTCCACACAGGTGCTCGACGAGATCATGTCAGCCCCCCAGACGAGAATACCCCCTTCGCTTCTCCAGACATCCCATGCCATCGCCGTTATCCCGAATGTGTTCAAAATCGGCTTCATTCTCGGGGGGAGAACCGGCAGGGGTATCCTCATCGTCAAAGATGAACAGAGGAACTGGGCTGGACCTGTCTTCGTAACCCTCAGGGGAACGAGCATTGGTATTCAGTCCGGGGTGATGCTCTCGGATGTGGTCCTTATATTCAAGAGAAGTGCGAGCCTGGAGGCTCTCTCGTCACAAAGCCTCATCTTCGGGGCCGATGCATCGATCATGGCCGGCCCCTTGAGTTTCCAGGTGGATGAAATGACCGATCCGCTCCTCCCTTCGGAGATCTACTCATACTCCCGGGGACTGGGGCTCTTTGTCGGCGTTTCGCTGCAGGGGGCTTCCCTGGAGTTGGATCTCAGGAGAACAGCGGCCTTCTATGGCATCGACGATCTCTCCCTGTCGGATGTTCTCAGCGGCAGAATAACGGAGCTTCCCCCCGAGGCCCAGGGCTTCCTGCACACCCTGGCCGAACACTCGAAACCGAGAACTCGGTGAGCAGCCGGGAAGGAAGACCTACCGGGATCTACCAAAGAGATGAAGCGTGTTCTATCGTGAGCGGTTTCTCCATCCAGCACCGGGGAGCTTCGCACCGTGCTCGGTGAATTACGGGGATGTGTCCGGCGTGAGCGTGCAGATGGTCAGTGGGACAATACCGCGCCTTGCATGGTCCGGGAGAGGAGCTGTGTTGCCGTGGAAAGGTCTTCCTCGTCAATTCCCGCATTGAACAGGAAGGTCCTGTAGAGCAGTCGGGAGCCCAGTTCGATGCCGGCAATGCCATCGGCACCCATCTGTCTTGCCAGTTCGAAAACACCCCCTGAACTTCTGCTGATACGGCCCTCTTCCAGCACGACCACCCTGTCGGCTGTCTCCAGATCATCGATCCGGTGCGAAATGTGAATAATGGTTTTCCCCAGGGAGGCATTGAGTTCGCGGATCGTTTCCAGAACAGTTCTGCGGCTCAGGGGATCAAGCATCACGGTTCCTTCGTCCAGAACAAGGACATCGACATCCAGTGCCAGCTGGCCAGCAAAGGCGATCTTCGCGAGTTGTCCCCCGGACAGGGACGAAATGAGGGCATCTCTGAGGTGAGAACAATGAATCACATCCAGGGCATACTCGATTCGTGACGTGATCTCAGGGATGGAGAGGCCCATATTTTCTGGACCGAAGGCTATGTCTTCTCCCACGACAAGGCTCACAACCTGGTTGGCGGGATTGGACAGGACAAGGCCGGTTCTCAGCTCATGGGTGTCGATCGTTCCGCTGCATGGCGAGAAGATCCCTGCGATGAGATAGGCGAGTGTGGTCTTTCCGGATCCGTTGGAACCCACGATTCCGCAGTAGGATCCCTGTAAGACGTCGAGGTCAAGTTCTTCAAGAACCCGCCGCTGCCCGTAGGAAAAGCTGACCCCCGTGATGGTAACTGCAGACGGCCTGGCTGTTTCTGTCAAGCTTTCTTCTCAGGAGAGACCGTTTTCGTAGACTCAACCCATTCGATCAGCGCTGTCGAGGCTCCATCACCCTTTCTCGTTCGGTACTTGATGATCCTGGTATAGCCTCCGTTTCTTCCCTGAAACCGCGGGCCGAGTTCCTTGAAGAGCTTTCCAAGCGCCTCCTTGGTTCGCACATATCGTGCTGCGCGCCTGATGGATGCGAGATCGCCCTTCTTGCCCAGCGTGATCATCCGCTCCGCAATTCTCCTGAGTTCTTTTGCCTTTGCCTCGGTGGTCTCGATCTTATCGTGGAGGATCAGCGATGTCACAAGGTTCTTCAGAAGTGCTACCCTGTGATCCGATGTCCGCCCGAGTTTTCTTCCTGCGATCTGATGATACATCGTTCTGCTCCGATACCGATCTCTATTTGCTCTCTTCCTCTTCCATTTTCTTCCTTCGGGCCTCGATCTCATCCGGTGAAGGCAGATCGATCAGTTTCATCCCGATATGAAGCCCCATCTTTGCCAGCTTCTCCTTGATCTCCTCCAACGACTTCCTGCCGAAGTTCTTGGTCTTGAGGAGTTCCTGTTCAGACTTCTGCACGAGTTCGTAGATGTATGCCATGTTCGCATTCTTCAGGCAATTGGCGGAACGGACTGAGAGCTCAAGTTCCTCCACCGTTCTGAAGAGATTGTTGTTCAGTTCCTTATCTTCCTCTTCGTCCAGTGCTTCCTGCTCGATTTCATTCTCCTGGAAGTTGATGAAGGTGTCCATGTATTCCTTCTGGATCTTGGCAGCATACGCCAATGCATCGTCCGGCTTCACCACGCCGTTGGTCCAAATTTCCAGAGAGAGCCTGTCATAGTCTGTCCTGCGTCCGACAATGGTGGGGGTCACGTTGAACGACACCCTGCGCACCGGCGAGAAAATTGCATCGATGGCGATCCACTCATGAGAATCGATCTTTTCCTTGTTGATCTCGGCTGGCACGTACCCCCTTCCCCAGTCGACCTTGAGCTCCATCTTGATGGTCATGCTATCCTCAATCGTGGCAATCGGCTGTTCGGGATTGATGATGTCGATCTTGCCCCCGGTATCGATATCTCCAGCAAAAACACTGCACGGACCCTTCTTCTCGAGCTTCAAGGTCTGGGGTTTATCCGTATGCATCTTCAGCACGACCTTCTTGAGATTGAGAATGATATCGGTGACATCTTCATAGATGCCCGAGATGCTGGAAAATTCGTGCAGAACCCCCAGCGCCTCATCAAACCTCACGCCAATGATTGCAGAGCCGTAAATGGAAGAAAGGAGAATCCTCCTCAGCGAGTTGCCAATAGTGACGCCGAAGCCGCGATCCAGTGGCTGGGCATTGAACCGACCATAGGTGTCGGTAAAGGTATCCTCCACTATTTCCAACTTGCCGGGCTTAATTATCTCTTTCCAATTTTTATCAATCATCCCTTACCCTTGCCTTAGCGTTATTTTGAGTAGTACTCAACAATGAGTGTTTCCTGGATCGACATGGACATGTCTTTTCTCTCGGGCAGCGCCTTCACATGCCCTTTCATGGCCTCGCGATCAACCTCGAGCCAGTCTAACGTTCCCCTCTGCTCCCGGTTTTCAAGGGCCTGATTGATGATATCAAGTTTCCTGCTCTTCTCCTTGATTTCGACATGATCCCCCACGTTCACCAGAACCGAGGGGATATCGGTCTTATGTCCGTTTACAATGATATGTCCGTGGGTGATGAGCTGTCTGGCCTGGGCCCGGGATGCAGCAAAACCGAGTCGGTAAACGATATTATCGAGCCTCCTCTCGAGGAGTGAGAGCATGTAGTCGCCGGTGACCCCCTTGCGGCGTTTCGCAAGCTGGTAGTATCTCCTGAGCTGCTTTTCCGAGACGCCATAACTGTACCTGACCTTCTGCTTCTCACGCAGCTGTATCCGGTATTCACTGGTGCGGATTCTCCCCTGACCATGCTGGCCGGGAGGATAATCCCGCTGCTCCATGGCGCACTTGTCAGTAAAGCACCTCTCTCCCTTGAGAAAGAGCTTCATTCCCTCTCTGCGACAGATTTTACAGACAGCTCCTACATACCTTGACAAGACTCTTCCTCCTTTGCCTTATACCCTTCTTCTCTTCGGGGGCCTGCACCCGTTGTGCGGGATCGGTGTCACATCCTTGATTCCGGTAATCCGGATGCCACTCGCATTTATTGCACGCAGGGCAGACTCTCTGCCGCTTCCGGGACCCTTGATGTACGCAAACGCGCTCCTGAGCCCCTGCTCCTGAGCCTTCTTGCACGCCTCCTGGGCTGCAATCTGGGCTGCGAATGGCGTTGATTTTCTCGACCCCTTGAATCCATGAGAGCCAGCCGATGACCACGCTATCGTATTTCCCTGGGGATCAGCTATGGTGATGATGGTATTGTTGAAGGTTGCCTGGATATGGACCACACCCTCGGGAATATCCTTCTTGACTTTCTTTTTACCACCCTTCTGTCTGGGTTTCGCCATCTGTATGCTCCCTTACGTACCCTTATTTCTTCTTCCCGACTACGACCCGTCTCGGGCCTTTGCGGGTTCGTGCATTGTTGTGGGTATGCTGCCCTCGGACAGGCAGACCCTTCCGGTGTCTGATGCCCCGGTATGAAGCGATATCCATGAGTCTCCGGATATTCATTGTGGTTTCACGTCTGAGATCACCTTCAACAATGATGTTCTTATCAATGTAGTCTCTGATACCCGCGATCTCCTGTTCGCTGAGATCGTCTGACTTCGTGGACGGATCAATGTCCAGCGCAGAGAGAATCTCTGTTGCCTGCGTCCTTCCGATGCCATAGATATAGGTCAATGCGATCTCGATACGCTTGTTCCGTGGTAAATCGATTCCTGCAATCCTTGCCACGTACGTGTCTCCTTACCCTTGTCTCTGGTTATGCCGCGGATTCTCGCAAATTACCCTGATTACACCATGCCTCTTGATAATCTTGCATTTTCTGCAGCGCCTCTTGACCGATGCATTCACTTTCATCTCTGCCTCATCTTATTTTGATCTGTACACGATCCTGCCCTTGGTAAGGTCGTAGGGAGAAATCTCCACTTGCACCTTGTCTCCGGGAAGTATCCTAATATAGTGCATTCTCATCTTGCCAGAAATGTGTGCCAGGATCTGGTGTCCATTTGCCAGTTCAACCTTAAACATCGCATTCGGAAGAGGTTCTATAACAATGCCCTCAGTTTCAATGACGTCTTTCGCCATACGTCCCTTATGCCCCGATGGCATCCCTGATCGCTTTCTGTACCTGCTCCATGCTCCCTGTTCCGTCGATTGTCCTCACGATACCCTTCCCGGAATAGTACGTGATCAATGGTGAGGTCTGAGCATGGTAGGTCTTCAGTCTCTGCCGAATCGTTTCTTCCTTGTCGTCGTCCCGCTGGTAGAGCTCTCCGCCGCACTTGTCGCACACGCCTTCCTTCTTCGGCGGATCGTATTCGATATGGTGCATGTAGTTGCATCCCCTGCACGTCCTGCGGCCCGTGAGCCTGTTCACCAGGTAATCATCGGGCACTTCGATGACCACCACATGATCGAGCGTGGTGCCCATCTTGTCGAGGATTCCATCCAGGGCTCGTGCCTGCTCCTGAGTCCGCGGGAAACCATCAAGGACAAATCCCCCTGCACAGTCCGGCTTGCCGAATCGCTCTTCAACGACACCGATGACAACATCATCGGGAACCAGAACCCCTTTGTCCATATATTCCTTCGCCTTGAGACCCATGGGGGTGCCTTCCTTGACAGCTGCCCTGAACATATCCCCTGTGGAGATCTGAGGAACACCCAATCGGTCGATCATTCGCTTCGCCTGCGTTCCCTTGCCTGCCCCTGGTGGTCCGATCAGTATTATTTTCATTCTTTCCCCCTAAAAAGTTTAACGTCTGCCTTTTATCTTGCCGCTTTTCATGAGTCCATCATACTGTCGTGCAATCAGGTGCGATTCGATCTGGCTCATGGTGTCCAGGGAAACGCCAATGACAATCAGCAGGGATGTTCCGCCGAAGTAGAACGGCACATTCGCCTCCGCAATGAGAAACATGGGCAATACGCACACAACGCACAGATAGATCGCTCCGACGAAGGTGAGCCGTGAGAGCACCCTGTCCAGGTATTCCGATGTCGCCTTGCCCGGTCTGATCCCCGGGACATACCCACCGTGTTTTTTGAGATTGTCGGCCACATCAATGGGGTTGAACACGACGGCGGTGTAGAAATAGGTGAAAAAGATAATAGCAATGACAAAAATCAAGTTGTAGAGCAGGCTGGTCGGGTTCATGGCATCTGCAGCAGCTCTCATGAACGCAACATCCGGGAAGAACTGCGCGATTGTTGCAGGAAACACGATTATGGAGGATGCAAAGATCGGCGGGATAACCCCTGAGACATTGATTTTCAGCGGGAGGTGCGTGCTCTGCCCCCCGTAGACTTTTCTCCCGCGTATCTGCTTTGGGTACTGGATGGGAATTCTCCGCTGGGCTGTTTCCATGAACACGATCCCTGCGAGTACGGCAAGCATGAAGACCAGCAGCACCACCAGGGCGAGGATGGGGAGTTCACCGGTCCTGGTGAGCCTGACCGTGTTGTACACCGCGACGGGAAGCATCGCAACGATCCCGGCAAAGATGATAAGCGAGATCCCGTTGCCGATTCCCCGCTCTGTTATCTGTTCACCAAGCCACATGAGAAAACATGTCCCGGTGGTCATGGTAATCATCGCGGTAAGCCTGAATCCCCAGCCCGGCATCAGGACGACAGGTTCTCCGGCAGGACCCGCCATCTGCTCGACGCCGAAGGCCATGAAATAGCTCTGAACCAGGCAGAGCACGACCGTGCCGTACCGCGTGTACTGGGTCAGTTTCTGCCTGCCGGCAGCCCCTTCTTTCTTGAGCTGCTCAAAGGTCGGGTGAATCATGCCGAGCAGCTGAACGATGATGGATGCGCTGATGTAGGGCATTATGCCGAGTGCGAATATGGACAGGCTTCTCAGCCCTCCTCCGGCGAACATATCAAACAATCCAAGCAGGGTGCCCCGCTGCTGATCGAACCATTCAGCCATGATGACAGAATCGATCCCGGGAGTCGGGATGTGGATTCCGATCCGATAGATGAACAGCATGAACAGCGTGAACAGTATCCGCTTCTGTAATTCCGGGACCTTGCCGATATTGTCGAATCCGTATGCCACGTAGTTCCCCTTATACTGCCTCGAAGGTTCCCCCTGCCTTGACGATCTTGTCAATGGCAGCCTGGCTCGCCTTGTTGAGACGAACCGATAGGGGGACATCAATTTCACCCTTGGCCAGGAGTTTCACTAAAACGACAGCCGAGGAGATCTTTCCTTTTTCTCTCAGGGTCTTGTAATCTATGACGCTGTTTGCTTCAAAATCGCGGAGATCGGCAAGGTTGATCACCCCATACTCTTTTCGGAAAGGATTCTTGAATCCCCGTTTCGGAAGACGCCGGTAAATGGGCATCTGCCCACCTTCAAAATAGGGAGGAACAGCCCCCCCGGACCGTGCCTTCTGTCCTTTTGCTCCCCTTCCTGAGGTATTCCCGTGGCCTGAGGCGTTGCCTCTCCCCACCCTCTTGCTTTTCTTGCGTGAGCCGGGAGCTGGTTTCAAGTTTGACAGATTCAGCATACCATTACACCTCCTCCCAGGTGAGCAGATGTGGCACCTTTCTGATGGCGCCACGAACGGCCTCGTTCGCGGGCAGGATCCTGGATCTGCCGCGACGCTTCAGACCGAGAGCCTGTACAACTGCTCTCTGTTTCTCGGTACAGCCGCTAAGTGATCGATAGAGTGTAATCTTTATGTTCTCAGCCACGAGTTATACCCTCTTCTCTGATTCAGGCCCTCTGCTCAAAGAAATGCCACGTTTGGCTTCCACGTGCTGGACCGTCTCCATCCTTGCCAGGGCGTCGAAGGTCGCACGAATGACATTGTTGTGGTTTCTTGAGCCGAGCGTCTTTGCCACCACGTTATGATACCCTGCAGCCTCCATGACCGCACGAACAGCATTGCCCGCGATGATCCCGGATCCCGGTGCTGCGGGCTTCACAATGACCCGGGATGAACCGAACTCCCCGGTGATGGGGTGGGGCACCGTCCCGTGGATGATGGGGACATCCACCATGGCCTTCTTCGCAACCTCATAGCCCTTCCGGATACAGACGGCCACTTCCTTTGCCTTTCCGATTCCATGGCCGACCTTCCCATTGCCGTCTCCCACGACGACAAGTGCGCTGAAGCGGAACCTCTTGCCTCCCTTGACAACCTTGGCTACCCGATTGATGTAAACAACCTTGTCAATTAACTGCTCTGTGTCATCAAGCTGTTGAAATCTTGCCAACGCTCATCTCCTTGTCTAAAACTGTAATCCGCCGAGGCGAACAGCATCTGAAAGGGCCTTGACTTTTCCGTGATACCGATACCCGCTCCTGTCGAATACCACCTTCTCGATGCCTTTCTCGAGGGCCTTCTTCGCAAGGAGGGCACCCACTTCTCGTGCGGTCTCAATCGTGTATCCCTTGATTTTATCTCTCAACTCGGGACTCATACTGGAGGCGCTCACCAGGGTAATGCCCTTCGTATCATCGATTATCTGGCTGTAGATGTGCCGGTTCCCCCGATAGACACTGAGCCTCAGCCTTTCGGGAGTGCCGGTTATCTTGGTTCGGACCCGCTTTTTCCTCAGTTGCCAGGATTCTTTCACACTCTTCCTGCTCACAGATTCACTCCTTGCTCGACAAATACCTTAGCCTTTGGCTGCACTCTTGCCCGGCTTGAGTCGTACGACCTCTTCGGCATACCGGATCCCCTTGCCCTTGTATGCATCAGGTTTTCTGGTTTTCCTGATGCGGGCTGCAACGTCACCGAGGAGTTCCTTGTCTATCCCGGAGAGTTCGATCAGCCCGTCCTTGGAAACACTCGCCTGAATTCCTTCGGGCAGGCGAAATTCCACGGGGTGAGAGTATCCCAGATTGAGAATCAGCATGTCACCACTGGCCTCGCCCCGATATCCCACACCGACGATTCTCAATTGCCTGGTAAATCCCGCAGACACACCGACGACCATGTTGTTGACCAAGGTACGCATAAGACCATGGAATGCCCTGGTCTGTCTCTGTTCATCCCTGGGAAGGAGAATCAATTCATCACCGGAGACCTTTACGTCGATATTCCCGACCCGCTTCCTGGTGAGCTCTCCCTTGGGGCCCTTCACGGTGATCGCTTCTTCCGTTATATTCACGGCAACACCCTTGGGGATTTCCACGGGTTGTTTACCAATTCTTGACATCGACATCTTCTTGGCTCCTTACCAGACCTTGATCAGCACTTCTCCGCCGAGCTTCCCGGCCTTGGCCTTCTGTCCGGTCATGATGCCCTTTGAGGTGCTCATGACCGCGATCCCAAGCCCTCTTCTGATGAGCGGTATTTCGTCTGCTCCTCTGTACACTCTCCTGCCAGGTCTCGAAACACGCTGGATCCCGGTGATGACATGCCGGGAGTTGAGATATTTCAGGTTCAGCCTGAGGATACCCTGTTTTCCGTCTTCGATGACCTTGTATCCCTTGATATACCCTTCTTTCAGGAGAATGTCGGCGATATTCATCTTCATCTTCGAGGCAGGAATATCCACGCTCTCCTTCATCGCATGGGCTGCATTCCGCAGTCTGGTTATCATGTCCGCAATAGGATCGGTATGCACGGTTTTCCCCCTCTTACCAGCTTGATTTCTTCACGCCCGGGATCTCGCCTCTCATGGCGTATGTCCTCAGACAAATCCTGCAGATTCCAAACTTACGGTAGTATCCACGGGGTCTTCCACAGATCGCGCACCGATTGTACTGCCTCACCGCAAATTTTTGTGGCCTCTTCTGCTTCGCTATCAATGATTTCTTTGCCATGATGTCCTCTTCCTACCTCCTGAACGGCATACCAAATGAACTGAGCAGGCTCCTGCTTTCATCGTCAGTGGCCGCAGTGGTAACAATGCTTATATTCATCCCCCGGATCTTGTCAATCGAGTCGTAATCGATCTCCGGGAACACGGATTGATCGTTCATACCGAGGGTATAGTTTCCCCTGCCGTCAAATCCCTTGGGAGAGATCCCTCGAAAATCTCTCACGCGGGGAAGAACCGCATTGATGAGTCGGTCGAGAAATTCATACATCCGGTTGCCCCTGAGGGTCACGGTGCACCCTATGGGCATTCCCTCCCTGAGCTTGAAGGCTGCAATGGATTTGCGTGCCCGCGTGACGACCGGCTTCTGCCCGGAGATGCGCGCAAGTTCTTCAACGGCTTTATCGATGATCTTGATATCCTGAACCGCTTCTCCCAGCCCCATATTGATGACGATCTTTTCGATCTTCGGGACCTGGTATTTGTTCTTGTACCCGAATTCCTTGGTCAGATTCGGGACGATTTCCTTGTTGTAGTGTTCTTTGATCCTCGCCATAGCCATCCTCACCGATCCAGTTCTTCACCACATCGTCTGCAGACCCTCACCTTCTTGCCGTCATCGTGAAACTTGATCCCTGTCCGGACGCCTTTATTGCACTTGGGACACACGATGGCAAGGTTTGAGGTGTGAATACTCGACTCTTTCTCAACAATTCCCCCCTGGGAGGTCTGGGTAGGTTTCTGGTGCTTCTTGACAATATTTACCCGCTCCACGAGGATCCTGTCCTTTTTATTGAGTACCCTGATGACCTTGCCTTGCTTGTCCCGGTTCTTCCCGGCAAGAACAATGACGGTATCTCCCTTTTTAATCCTGCATGATTCATATTTTGCCATTTCAGACTCCTAGAGGACCTCGGGTGCAAGCGAGACGATCTTCATAAAATTCTTTGCCCTGAGCTCACGAGCAACCGGTCCGAAGATACGGGTTCCGATGGGCTCGCGCTGGTTGTTCAAAATCACGGCAGAGTTCTCGTCGAATCGTATGGTCGTACCGTCAGAACGCTTATGCGCCCGCACTGTCCGAACCACCACGGCTAGTAAGACATCCCCCTTTTTTACCTTTGTTCGCGGCACAGCCTCTTTTACGCTCACCACGATGACATCACCGAGAGAGGCATATCTCCGCCTGGTGCCCCCCAGCACCTTGATGCACATGACTTCCTTTGCACCGGAGTTGTCCGCAATCTTCAACCTAGTCTGCTGTTGAATCATTGCCGGCCTCCGTGATAAATTCCAGTTCCTGTTTCGAGAGGATCTTGACCACCCTCCAGC
>OMKS01001119.1_pt1 | contig 24531 bp, 19 predicted proteins | sample 1674721 | NCBI WGS metagenome assembly OMKS01 (sample SAMN06264996, study PRJEB25208) | sediment metagenome | isolation source: hot spring sediment | place: USA: California | collected 2014-09-02
GGGCCAATGGTCTTACGGACCCGGCTCAGCTCCTGGGAGAAAGCGAGAATACTGTCGGTCAGCCGCTCCACAATGGGCAGCAGCGCCTGCACCGTGTCAAGGGAGGCGGCGGGGCTGCCATTTTTGGGCGCGGGGGCGCTGGCCTCCGACGTCAACGGCTTGGCCGCGGCGTTCGCTGGGGCCACGGAAGCCTCCCGGCCGGCCTGCTCCCGCGGCTGAGCCTCGGGGGCGGCGGCGATGGTCGAGACCAAAGCCGGTTTGCTCTCCTTCTTGCCTCCGGGCAGATCGAGCAGGGTGTGGAAATAGTGAAAACAGCGGTTCCAGAAGGTGGTCATATCGACAACATCTTCCGGCACCCCACTCTCTTCGGTCAACCGGCGGGCCAGCGAGCGAATGCAGTTGGCCGCGTTGGACCGGGGGTAGAGGGTCATAAACGGCTTCTGCTCACGCAGGGCCTTGTTGATCACCTCGTCCTGGTAAAGCAGGCCCAAGGGCTCCAGCTTGATACCAAGGTATTTATCGGCCGTCATCCGGAATTTTTTAAAAACTTCCTTGGCCGAGGCCAGATCGGGGCAACGGTTTACAACCACCCGGATCCGACCCTGATAACCGTTTTTCACCAGAACCTTGAGCAGGGAATAGGCATCGGTGAGTGAAGTCGGCTCGCTGGTCACCACCAGCAGCAGTTCGGAGGCGGCCAGGCAGAACGCCGCCACGTTCCGGGAGATCCCGGCGGAGGTGTCGAAAATGTAGAAGTCGTATTTGCCGGCGTGGGCGAAGGTTTTGACCAGGGTATCGAGGTTTTTGCCGTCCAGGTTGGCGATCTCCTCCACTCCGCTACTGCCGGGGATGATATCTATGCCCGAGGAATCCCGGATAATGATGTCGTGGAGGGAGCGACCACCCCTGATAACATCGCCGATATCATATTCGGGGTGGATGCCCAGGAGAATGTTGATGTTGGCGGTGCCCAGATCGGCGTCGAACAGGCAGGTACGGTGGCCCAACTCCGCCAGGTGGATGGCCAGGTTGACCGCCAGGTTGGTCTTGCCGACCCCCCCCTTGCCACTGGTTATCGCGATGGTCCTGTTCATCATATTTTCCTTGCTGAACCGCCTGTCATCTCAGTTTGGAAAAAACGGTTCTATTGATAAAGGGGAGCAGCGGAAATCCGCACATCGTCATCTCCGCCCCGGATATGGAAGATGATCTGGCGGCACTGGCTGGAACCACTGATCTCGGCGTGATTTTCGGCAATGAATCGACCGAAAAGATCACGATCCAGGTCGACCTCCATGTTGGCCATGGCGGCCAGGGCCTGATACTCCTCGAACATCTGGTCGATGAGTACCCCCTCTACTGCCGGATCGGTGATGGCGAACCCCCGGGGAGCCTTGGCCCCCTGTTCAACCTCGCTCGCCGGGCCCTCCCCCGCCATGATCTGTTTCCGGCGGCGATACATCTGAATCATCTCATGGGGAACCACCCGCAAAATTTCGGAAAGGGTGGTGTCGCCGAGCTTGAGTAAGCCGTCGTCAATCAGGGTTTTGGCCCCGTTCTTCACCGCCTCGAGCTTCAGATCATCCACGCTTGCCCCTTTGGCCAGGGTCTTGAAGTCACCGGGGACAAACAGTTCGGAGATCAGGGTCCGACCGCTAAAACCGGTAAAACCGCAATCATCACAACCCGACCCCTTGAAAAAACTTAGGTGGGAGGGGTACTCCTCAAAGAGCATCCCCCACTCATCCTTTTCCGGCACGTGGGGAGTGATGCAGGTGGGGCAGATTCGACGCACCAGCCGCTGGGCCAACACGCAACTGAGGCTGGCGGCGATCTGGGCCCGATCGATCCCCAGATCCTCCAGCCGGCCCACCGTACTGATGGCATCGTTGGTGTGCAGGGTGCTGAGCACCAGATGTCCGGTCTGGGCGGCGTCGAATCCGATATGGGCGGTCTCGTTGTCACGGATCTCGCCCACCAGGATCACGTCGGGATCAAGGCGGAGAAAGGAGCGCAGCAGCTTGACAAAGGTGAGCCCGATCTTCTGGTTGACCTGGGTTTGCATAATGCCGGGAAAACTGTACTCAATAGGGTCCTCGGCAGTGATTATTTTAAGGGTGGGCTCGTAAATGTACTGCAGGGCGCCGTAGAGGGTGGAGGATTTACCGCTGCCGGTGGGGCCGGTAACCAGGACCATGCCGGCGGCGCTTTTCAGGAAGACCCGGAAAAGATCGAGGACATGGGGGGAGTGGTTAAGCTTTTCCAGGCCCACATTGGCCTTGCGTGAATCAAGGATCCGGATGGTGATATTTTCCCCCGAGATGGCCGGACAGGTGGCCACCCGGAAATCAAGATCGCACTTCTGGCCCTTGGGACGATCATAATAGTTGATCCGAAAAACGCCATCCTGGGGCACCCTTTTTTCGGAAATATCCAGGTTGGACATGACCTTGATCCGAGAGACGATGGAGGCGGGCTTTTCGTTGATCTTCTTGCGCAGCCAGCTGGTCGGCACCTCGCGCAGCACCCCGTCGATCCGGTAGCGCAGCTTCGCCCCCCGGCGATCCTGCTCGAAATGGATATCGCTGGCCCCGTGGGTGATGCCGTATTTGATGATATAGTTGACCAGTTCCTCGGTCTCGATATCCTGAACCCCGTAATCAACGGCGTTGCCGGGGCCCTCTTCGATCCCCTCCGAGAGCTCGATCTGCATGAAGTCGGTCTGGTCGCCCGGCTCCTCCTCCGCCGCCGCCGCCGCCTCTCCGCTGGCCTCCTCCTCATGGCTTTTAAGGCCGCTTAATTTCCGGCTGTAAAGAATTTCAAACAGTTCGCCATACTTGGCTTCACTGATGAAGATACAGGAGATGTCGAACTGGCCGTAAAGCCGTTTCAGCTCCCGCACCATGCTGATCTTGTCGGGATTGAGAATGGCGACGGTCAACTTCTTCCCGATCAACGAAATCGGCAGGATCAGGTTTTTCTCGGCGTATTTCTGACCGATGATCCCCACCAGGGTGCGCTTATCCTTCTCGCTGTAGACAAAGCCATCCAGGGGTTTGAAAGGAACGCTGACCTGTTTGGATATCGCCTCCTGGATCTGGGAGCGGGTGACATGCTTGTTGCGGACCAACAGATCCCCCAGCAGATCGGTGCCGTACTGCTGCTCCTGCAGAGCCTTGGTCAGCTTGTCGTTGTCAAGATAACCCAGATTGATCAGAATCTCCCCGAGCTTGGACTGCTTACCGTACTTATTGAGTACCCGATCCAGCTCAAGGGGATTGATCAAGCCGAGATCGCAGCAGATCTCCCCCACACTCCGGTAGGCCTTCTGGGTCCGCAGGGCGACCTCGACATCGTGGTGGGGAACCAGGTTCAGCCTGACGGCCAGATCACCCAGTTTTTCGGCGCAGGCATGATCCCGGAACAGATCGACCAGGGCCTCGGAATCGAGAAAACCCTCCTCCAGCATGGTCTGGCCGATATGTTTGTCGGGGGGTTTTTTCTGCAGGCAGTGGTTGAGCTGCTCTTGGGTGACATACTTTCTTTCAACCGCCAGGGCGCCAAGATGCTTACGCAGATTGGGGTGATCCAGAATCCGGTCAAGATCCTGCTGGCCAAGCTTACCCTGCCTGACTAGAATTTGGCCCAGAGGGAGACCTAAGAGCTTTTTCTCCTCCTCCTGGATGGCAAGGACTTTCTTGATCTCATCCCGGCCGACCAAGCGCTCCTGAACCAACAGCTCGCCCAGCGGGGTCTCCCGCGAAGGATGAGCCGGTTTAACCGGATCGCTGGTTGCCTTTTCCACCTGCGACACCTTCTCCACCTCTTTTTGATTGGATTTTACTCACAGAAAATATTGGCAATATTACCTGGAATAGTCAAGGCATATGTGAGGGCTGAGCTTCAGCCTTGCCAAGTTTAACTTTTCTGTGCTAGAAGGTAGATGTCATCTTTGTTAAACCGCCAACAGGGAGAGAGCATGGCCCCGGAAATCGGTTCCCATAACCCACCTGCGTCGCCACAGCTGACCCAGGCCTTGGTGGGCCGCGGCTCGTCCCGGAACAACGGCGAACTCAGCCGGAGCGGCCGCGAGGTCCGGCAGGCCGAGAGCCAGCGCCAGGATGCTGAGGAGCAGGTCCGGCAGGCCCAGCACAACAAACAGCAGGCCATTGAGCGCCTGCGCCAGGCCCGGGCCGACGAGCAGAAAGCCGAGCAACAGTTGCGCGAGGCCCGGACCCGCCGGCTGCAGGCAGTGGGCGGCAACCTCACCTCCCCGCGCGGCACCGTGGTCAATGTCCTGATCTGATCTCCACGAATCGATGAACCAGTTGCTGGCAAGCGGGCGACAAGCCCTGAACCGTCTGCCCCTGGCCACCAAAATCCATCTGGCCATGGGCAGCCTGCTGCTGGCCACCGGCATTGCGACCACCCTCCTGGCCACGGCCATCGCCGGTAACGCCCTGACCGAAGAGACCAAGGGCCGGGGCGAATCCCTGACCATAAGCCTGGCCGCCCAGACCATCGAGCCGCTCCTGACCTTTGACCTGCCGGGCCTCAACCTGCTGATCGACGAAACCGTCAATTCCGGGCCCGGCATAATTTACGCCTTCGTGCTCGATTCCCGGGGCCAGGTCATGGCCCACTCCTTTTCGGGGAGAGGGTTTCCCCAGGATCTGCTGACCGTCCACCCGCAACCGACAACCCAAACCCTTCCCGATCATGGCCCGGCCAGCAGGCTGTTGGCTACCGATTCGGGCCTGATCTATGACTTTGCCGTCCCGGTTATTCTGGGCAACAATTGGTTGGGCACGGCTCGGGTTGGCCTTACCCAGGCCTCGATCAAGGCCGCCCGGCGGGAACTGGCTCTGGCCATTATTATGACCGTGGGCCTGGTGGCCCTGCTGGCGGTGGGGCTGGGCTCCCTCTTCGCCCGGACCATCACCCGCCGGCTCGCCCGCTTGCAAGCCGCGGCGGCGGAGATCATGCAAGACAATTTTGAACCCCCTTTGCCCACCCCTCGGCAACGGGGAGACGAGATCGAAGATTTGGCCACCGCCTTCGATTACATGACCCTGGCCCTGCGCGACCGTCTCCGGCAGCTCCAGAACACCAAGCAGGACTTGGCCAACCAGCAACAACTACTGCAAACCATCTTCGATGTGACCCCCGATCTGGTCGCCCTCAAGGACGCGAACGGCAACTACCGGGCAACCAATCAAGCCTTTCGCCGCTACTTTGGCGCCGTTCTCGACCGGAATCAGGCGCCCCCCACCAACGGCATAATCGACTCGACCGATGACTGCGAGGTGTTGAGCATCGGCACCACGATCTCCAAAGAGGTTATGGTGGAGGGCCCAGCGGGCCGCGACTGGTTCCATCTTCTCAAGGTTCCGGTCCGGGGTCCTGGTGGCGACATCATCGGGCTGCTGATGACCGCCCGTGACATTTCAACCCTGAAGAACTATCAAGATCAGCTTATTCAGTCGCAGAAGATGGAGGATCTGGGCCGGCTGGCCGGAGGGGTGGCCCACGAGATCAACACTCCGCTGGGGATTATCCTGGGCTATACCCAAATGCTGCTGGAGGATCTGCCCGCCAACTCCCAGGCCCGGGCGGATCTGCTGATAATCGAGAAACAGACCCGGATCAGCCGGCAGATTGTCTCCGGATTGCTGGGGTTTTCCCGCCAGGGGGCCAACGTCAAGCAGGAGATGGACCTCAATGAATCGATCGATGAGGTGGTTTCCCTGACCCGAACCATTTTCAGCAAGGAGGGGGTGACCATCGAAACCGAGCCGGACCCCGCCCTTCCGCCCATTGCGGGAGATCGAGAGAAGCTTAAATCGGTATGGTTAAATCTGCTCAACAACGCCTTGGCCGCCATCGGCCAGGAGGGCAAAATCTTGATCCGCTCCCGGCTCTGCCGGGAGGGTAAGTGGGCGCGCCTGACCCTGGCCGATACCGGCACCGGGATCGACCGGGATAATCTCAAAAAGATATTTACCCCCTTCTTTACCACCAAGGCGGCGGGTAAAGGCACCGGCCTGGGGCTCTCCATAGCCTTCGGGGTGATCCGGGATCACGGTGGGCAGATCACGGCGGTTTCTCCGCTCCCCGAGGAGTATCTGGAGTGGGCCCGGAGGCAGGGAACCCCCGGGCCCGGCACGGCGATCATCGTCGAACTGCCCCTGACCGGCAACGCCCCGCCCCCGGCAGGCGCTGGGCACGGAGCCGGGCAATAGGCCCGGGTCTGCAACGGGACTTGGCGACCGAAACCGTGGAGCGAGGCCAGGATTGCCCTCGATCCAGCTCACCTCGTCTCCCTCGGTCTCCACCCGGATGGGACAGCGAACGGTGCCACCGAACACCCCATGACCGCCCTTAAAGTTCGATTTTTACTATCGTAATTTCAAACAATTAGAGCAAAAGAAGGGATTTGCCGCCACTGTTGGCTCCCTCCTTCGGGCCATGGCCTCAACATTTTTGTTGCACTGCAACCAAAAGTGGGCGCAACCGGCATCCCTTCCTCAAGGAGGATCGGCGGGCCGACCCTTTTCGGGTGGAGTGGAAGCTTGACCGAGGCTCTCCCAGGAGATCATCTCCTCCTCCCCCTGGTCCAGGCCGATCCGGGGGGCCCGGTTGAAGAGATAGAGATGGGGCTTGAGCCGGCCCCAGCCAATCCGGCTCAAGATATAGATATTGACCGGCACGGCGGCAAAACCCAGGGTATCCCCCACAATCGGCAGAGGGAAAAGCAGTTCAAACTCCACCTGGGAAAACCTGAGCGACATCCAGGCCAGGGCAAAGGGCACCGGCCAGAGATAGGCCGCCCCCTGGGTGATTGTATTGAAAAAGTATTTACCAAAGGCCTCATTGGCCTGTTTGTTACAGTTGCGATAGCTCTCCTTGTCCTTGAGCGCTATCGCCTTGATTGAAAGGTTGTGCATCTTCACCGCTTCGGCCCTGATCCGGTTCATGTAGGCGCAGTTGGCCAGAACCGCCAACCGAAAGGTGAGTTCACCGAGCAGGATGCACCACGCACAGAGAACAAATGTGCCGAAGTAGAAGCCCACGATGGGGGTTTCAAAAAACCGGAACGGAGCGATCAGCAGAGCATCGAGATAAATGTAGAGCTGCCTGAGAATATCCATGGGTCCGGCCTATCCCTTTTGCTGGTGATTCACGGTTCATCCGCCGGGCGGGAGAGCAGATAAAAAAAAGTTTGGACAAATTTACCGGAGATCACATCCACCAGCGGAAAGGTGATCGGCTCACGGCTGGGAAATTCACCGGCCAGGGCCAGGAACAGCTCGGCGGAAAGCTCGGCGGACCGCTGGCGGCAGGCCGTCACCAAGCTCCGCTCCTCTTCCCCGTCGGCCAGATCAGAAAAGCGGCAGGTCAGGGGGCGGGACGGGGCCACCAGGCAACGGTCGCCCTGGCTCAGGGGGCAAAGAAGCGGTTGGGCGGCATAAAGCCGGGCAAATCCCTCGGCCTGGCTGGCCGAGCTTTGCCGCAGTTCACGCCCGCGGCGGTAAATCTCCCCGCAGCGGGCGATGGCCGCCTGGCGCTCTTCACGGTGCAGCTTACGGTTGAGGTGGTGAGTCAGATAGGCGGCCTCGATCAGGGAGACCTCAACATAGCTGCCGCAGCAAGCGGCATGTTCGATACCGCAGCGCTTCGCCACACCCCGGTGGTCAAGGAAGGTGTCAATCCGGCTCAACAGCGCCTCATGATCAGCAAAAAAGGGGGCCAGGTCCACCAGGCTCTTCCACTCCAGAGCCGGCTCCCGGATGGTCAACCGCCCCTCCTTTTTACCAATCTTGCGCACCAGCCACCACTGGTAGAAATTGGCCGGTCTGGAGCGCATCTTCTTGATCTTCTGTTTTACCAACTTACTGCCCAACCCCCGCCGCAACAGATAGGCGGAGATCACCGTGCCGGTGCGGCCAATGCCGTAACGACAGTGAACATAAACCCTTTTGCCCAGGTAGATCGCCTCGTCCAACCAGTCCAGGGCCTCCTCCAAGGCCTGCAACTGGGGCGCCTCCTCATCCTCGATGGGCAGGTAATAGACCTCGAACCCCTGACCGTCCTGGATATCGTGCAGATCGCAATACTCGGCGCAAAGGTTCATGATCGCGTCGATTCCCGCCGCCTTTAAAGCGTCCAGGTGATCGTAGGACATGGGTGCCGGTCCGGTGGCCAGATGGTCGGTTATCCAGTAGATGGCATAAGGGTTATCGCTCATGGATTGGTCCATTTTTTTACCAGTTTATCGGCCATCCGGAGAGCGTCATCCTGGTTTTGCAAAGCCATGTCCAACAAAGGGGTCCGCCCCAGGAGGTAACCCAGGATCCGCAGGCGGAGCTGGGTGGCCTGATGGTCCCGGCGCATACATTTAGCCTCCAGCATATCACCCCGCACCTGCACCTGAAAACCGAAATGGAGCAACACCCTGGCGATCATGGCCAACCGCCAGCCTTTTTTTTCCGGACTGCCCCCCCCGCCTTTGAAGCGAAACTGGATATGATTCTCCTCCGGCCGCTGGCCTGAGAGGGCGTCAACCACAGCAAAATGGTAGCCGAAACGAAGCAGGAGGTGGGCATAATTCTTGGCCACCAGGGCGTAACTGGCCAGTTGGGAAGATTTGAGGCTGAAAATGCCGCCGCTGAGCTGATCGAAACGTTCCCAATCCAGGTGGAGCAGCCCCTTGTCCCACTTGATCTCCCCATCGGTCAGCCCGACCCAAACTGCCCGCATGGGGGCGCTGCGTAGTTGCTCGGGAGTCACGCTCCGGTCGGCTTCAGCGGCGGCAGCCAAACCTTCTCCCAGGTCCATAACCTGAATCACGATGGGGATTTCGGTCTCCAGGGTTTTGGCCCGGCGCAACCGGTTTCCCCCCTCCTCCGCCAGGGCAAACATCTCCCGGGTCCCCATTTCGTGGACAAAACGAACCAGATCATGGAAGGTCCGGCAGTTATCCGGGGTAAAATCCGCCCCTTGGGGATCGATCAGATTAAGGGGGGTAATCAACTCCAGTATGGGCGCCAGGCGATGCTGGAAGGGGCTGGGAGGCTTGGCCTGTTGCCGCTCCTGCCAGAGCAGCAGCTCCTCCACCTCCCCCTCGTAAACCACCCCTCGATAGGCATCCACGGTGACCGTCCGGCCCGGAGCAAGAGTATTAGCCATATCCCCCAGCCCCACCACCACCGGCAGCCTGAATTCCCGCGCCACCGAGGCGAAATGGCTGGCTTTGCTGCCCTGTTCGGCCAGCACGGCCTGGACCTTTTGGGCCAGTTGCACCAGGGCTGGGGGAATACCGGGAGTCACCAGGACCACGCCGGCAGGCACCTGATCCAGCTCCGCCTCGCCGCTGATCCGGTAAACGGGACCGGCGGCGATCCCCACACTGGCCGGGGTGCCCACCTCCAACAAGACGCCGACATGTTTGGTCGGCGGCGGCGTGGCCGGATGTTCCTCCCGGGGCAGAGCTTCAGCTCCCGGCGTGCAGCTGCCACCGATGGACCGGGACTGAAGAATGATCAGTTTGTCGGTCTGGTCCTGGGACCACTCCACATCCTGGGGGGTGCCGAGCAGGGCCTCCAGCTCCAAACCCCACTTGGCCAGGGCGGTGGCGGAAGCATCTGCCAGGCAGAGCTCATCACTCCCCGCACCCCGGGCAGGCCTGCTCCCGCCTCTATTGCTCCCCGGAGCCGCTTGCCGGGCCAGAAACTGTGCGGGATCCTGCCGGGAAACCAGCAGAATATCCGGCACCGTGCTGCCGTCCACCAGTCGGCTCCCCAGCCCGGGCACGGCGGTAATCACCAGGCAGGCCCCCCGACAGAGATCCAATGGATCCAGGGTGTACATAACTCCGCTGACCCTAGGGGCCAGCATGGGCAGAATCAGCACCGCCATGGCGGTCTGCCCGTCCTCAAGGCCGCTGTGCAGCCGATAGGTCAAGGCCCGGGGAGAGTATTTGCTGGCCAACACGGTTTTGTAGGCGGTGCAAATGTCCCGCTGCTCGACATCAAGAACGCTGGCATATTGACCGGCAAAGGAGATCTCGCCATCCTCGGCCATGGCGCTGCTGCGTACCGCCCAAGTCGCCACCGGACCGCCTGCCGTTATCCGGCCTAAGCCATCACCGATGGCCACCCTGACCTCTTCAGGTACCTCGCCGGCCATGATAATCTCCTGCAAAGCGGCAGCCACCGACGGGAGGCGTTCGGGCCGCCCCAGGCTGAGGCTCCGCAGTTGCCGGGCAATGGCCGACTGCAACCCGTTCTCTTCCAGGAAGGCGTGGAAAGCACTGGTGGTCACCACCAGGCCCGGCGGGACGGGGATCCGGGTTTCATGGCGAATCCGGGCCAGAATGGCGGCCTTGCCCCCCAACAGCTCGGGATAAGCCCAAGCCTCTTCCAGCAACAGGGTGTAGGGAGGGGTCGCGCCCCCCCTCGGGGAGGACAGCAGGGGGCGGAGTTGATCCAGAATACGGGCGTGGCTGGAGGTCAGTTGCTCATACTCCCCGGGCCGCATCTTTTGCAGGCAGTCAACCAGCCGGGCCAGAGCCGTGGCCAAGGCCTCCACCAGCAGAGCAATCCGCGACCAATCTACGTAAATTGGGCGCTGCTGCATCTCCTCCAGCATGGTGATCAGCTTCAGGCAGCTTCGATCCGCCCGCAGCAGCCGCTGAAACAGTTCAAACCGGCGCCGCACCACCTTGTCCGGGGTAAACGTCCGCTCGGCCCAAGAGTTGATTCTGGCCCAAAGCATTGAGGAACTATCATTGCCGCTCATTGTCCACCATCAGGCTTGACCATCTTTGGCCAAAATCTGGCCGGCCTTCTCCTCCAACTCGTCGATATCGATCGGCTTGATGCAATATTCATCGGCCCCGAGCTGGAGGGAAAGCTTGGCGGTTTCCAGGGTGGGATAACCGGTGAGTATCATCACCCGGACGCGGGGATTGATCTTTTTGATCTCCTCCAGCACCTCCACGCCGCTCATCTTTTTGAGCTTTATATCCAGGATGGCCAGCTGGGGCGGGTTTGCGCGCACGTGGGCCAAGGCCGGCTCCTCGTCGCTGTATACATGCACCTGATGTCCTTTACGGCTCAGAATCCGCCGGATCATCATACCCACATCCAACACGTCATCCAGGACCAGAATCTCCGCCATCTTACCTCCTTGCGCCGCCCCGAAGCCTTGCAGCCCGGGTCTAAGACACGTCATCCTTTCTTGGGAATCTCAATACACTCATCGTCGGGCAGGATTTCGCCCTCCAGGGGCAACTCCACAAAAAACACCGTACCCGGCCCGGGCTCATACTCACACTCCCCGGCAAAGTCCTGGTATTCGCTGGGAACGGGGCTGAGCACCGTGATCCGGCCGCCATGATCTTTAATGATCCCGAAGGTGACCGAAAGTCCCAGTCCGGTGCCCTTGTCCACCGCCTTGGTGGTGAAAAACGGTTCGAAAACTTTGTCGAGATCCTCCTCGGCGACCCCGGTACCGGTATCCGCCACCGAAACCACCAGCCGACGGCGATGGGGGCAGAGCTTGGTCTTGACCGCGATGCAGCCGTCGGTGCCGATGGCGTCGGCGGCGTTGTTGAGCAGATTTATCCACACCTGCCGCAGCCGCTCCCTATCCCCGAAGATGGGCGGAATCTGTTCATCCAGGTTGGAGAGAATGACGATCCGGTTCTGGCGGAAAATCTGTTCCACCAGATCCACCACCTCCCGAATGGAGTGATTGACATCCAACTTTTCCCGAGCCTGGTCGGTGCCCCGGGAAAAACTGAGCAGATCGGCGACAATTTTACGGCAGGCCTGGGTCTGTTTTTCAATAATCGCCACATCCTGGGCCACCTGATCGTTGGGCGGGAGATCTTTAAGCAGCAGTTGGGCATAGCCAAGAATAATACTCAGCGGAGTGTTGATCTCATGGGCCACCCCGCCGGCCAGCCGCCCCAGATCCTCCATCTTTTGCGAATGGATCAGTTTTTCCTGGTACTGCTTGACCACGGTGATATCCCGGGCGGTGGAGAGCAGGCCGATGATCCGTTGGTTCTCGATCACCGGCACCTTGACCACGTGGTGCCACTTCTTGCCTTCTCCCCCCCTGGTCATGATCTCCTTGGAGAGTGGGGTTCTGGTCAAAAGAATCTGGCGGTCCTCATGGAAATTGCGGTCGGCCTGTTCCGGGTTCAGGATATCAAAGTCGGTATGCCCAACAACTTCATCCTCCTCCCGGCCCAGGTGGCGACAGAAAGCCTTGTTGACTGCCAGGTATACCAGTTTCTCATCCTGGAGGGCAACCATATCGGGGGTGACATCGAGGATGGTTTTCAGCAGTTGCTTCTGCCGACTCAATCTTTTTTCAGAACGGGAGAGTTCGTCGATATGATTTTTCAGTCTCCAGGCCATGTAATCGAACGACTCGGCCAAACTTTGGATCTCATCGCCGACACTATGCCGATATACCGGGCAATCCAGACAGTTGGCCATCTTATCGGGAAATTCTCCGGCCCCGCAGCCGGGACAGAGGGTGCCGGCCACGTACCAGCAGCGCCGTTGTCGATCGCCGTAGGCCGGGCAGTTATCCTGGTGGCAATCCGTGATCTCCCAGCAGTTGCGGTCCAGGTTGCCACTGACCCGCACATCCAGGTTGCCCTTGACCATGTTGCCCACCGAAGTGCGCAGGGCGTTGATCCGCCGGGTCACGGTACGGGCAAACAGGCCGCCGCCGATCAAGGCCAGCAGGGTCGCCCCCAGGGTCATGGTGATGCTGATCCTCATCAGCCGGTCCAGGGAGGCCTTTACCGAGCTGTAGGACAGCGCCACCCGCACCGTGCCCAGGCGGGTTTGTCCCAGCATTACCGGGGCGGCAAAATCATAGAGGCGCTCCTCGCCGGTATCGAGAAACCGGACCGCGTAAGGCTGATCATCCTCCACCGGGTTGACCTGAAGCAGGGCCAGCGGGAATCCCGTCCGAAAGCTGTGGGCCAGAACCTGACCGTCCCGATCCAGGAAAAAGGCGTAGGAGATATCCGCCTCCTCGCCGAGCTGGGTGATCTCGGTGGCCAGCACCGTGAGGCGCAAAAAATTCATCGCCAGGATCGATTCCACCGATCGGGCGGAAAGATTGATCGCCAGGATCTGGCCCCGCTTGATGGTTTCATCCAGGACGGTGCGGGAGCTGATGACATAGCTCATCGAACCCAGCAGCAATCCGAAGACGATAATGATCACGGCCAACCCCAGGCTGATTTTGGCCCGGAAGGAGAGATGGGTGAGAAAACGCAGTAGAATCCGCATCACTTAGCCATCGTCCCTCGCTAAAGACCGGTCCGGCGGACCAGATCACGCACCGGCAGAAAGTCCGCGGGGGAAGCGGCGATTATCCTGCCCATGGCCGCCTGTTCCAGAATCAGCCGATCTTCAGGATCCTCACGATCCAGGGCCAGCAGAGCCTGCCTGATCCGCTCAACCACCTCATCGTCCAGTCCCGGGCGGGCGGCATAACTCCAACCGGGGTAGCGGGGAGTGCGAGCCAGCACCCTGATCCGGGAAAGGTCGATCTTGTCCGCCAGCAGTTCCAGGGCCCCCTCCCGCACCGTGCCCACGTCGTAGTGGCCGAAATAGACCCCCAGGATCACACTCTCCTGCTTGCCCCCCGGTCCCGGAGCGAAGGCAATTTCAGCAAAATCCGCGGGAGTAATGCCGTGATCGATGAAGTGGCCCAGCCCGAACAGGTAACCGCCGGCGGAAAACTGGTCCACCGCGATCCAGCGCTTGCCCCGGCAATCCGCCAAGGTGGTGATTTCGTCGTTGTCCCGGCGGCTGATGATCAGACCGCCAAAGGCGGCCTCTCCGGTCAACTCAATAATTTTGGCGAAAACCCTGGCCCCGTGACGCTCGGTGGCCAGGGCGTGCACAAAGGGGTTGGCGTAGGAGATATCGATCTTGCCATGGGCGAGCATCTGAATGTGGTCGTGGAAATTTTCCGTAAACACCTGGCGAATATCCAGGCCGGTGGTCGCGGCCAGATAGCGGATCAGCGCCTGATGGCGTTCAAACGATACCGTGTGCGAAAACTGGGGCAGATAAGCGTAGGTTATCACCGGCTGACGCACTTCCGGGCTGATCTCCTCCCGTAAGCTGAGATCGACCTTCAAAGGCGCGGGCCGATCATCGCAGCCGAGGAAAACCAGCACCAGGGCAAAACAGAGCAATGACAGGATCCGGCGCATGGACACGGTTGACCTCTTTAAACGGCAGGCCTGAACGTTCAGCGGCGCATCTCCGCTGAACGTTCAGGCTAAAGGTTGCTCAGGGGATGGATATGTTCAACTCTAACCGAAGAGAAGACTGATCAGGTCCTTGCCCAGAAAACCCCGAGCCATAAAGTTCAGACCGACATAGAAAGCGATAACGATAAAGATCCGGGTCAGGACTTTATCCGGGATATACTGGGAGGTCCGGGGACCAACCATCGAGCCCACAAAAACCCCCACCAATTGGGCTCCGATCAGGGGCCAGTGCACCAGGACTCCGGCCGCCATATAGCTCAAGATACTGGTGATCATTCCGATCAATACCGCCATGGCCGAAGTGCCGGCGGCCAGGTACATGGGCAGACCGGTGACGCTGGTCAGAAACGGCACCAGCATAAAGCCGCCGCCAACCCCCAGGAAGGCGGCAATGGAGGCGATCACGAAACCGCCGACAATGGGCAGCAGAGGACTGAAGGAAAACTCAACCCCGTAAAAATTAAAGGATATTTTGCCCAAGCTCCACTTGTTCACCTTGACGCCAAGCTCACTGGTATCAACCTTTTCGCCGGCCCGCTTTCTTTTCATGGTGGCCTCAAAAGCGTTAGCTGCCTCCTTGGCCTTCTTCTTCCTTTTGGCCCCGGCCGGGGTGGTCTCGTAAAGCATGTAGATGCCCAAAAAAAGCACAAAAACACCGAAGTATCCGACATATTCGCGGAAGGAAATCTTACCGGCGGTGAGGGTGGGAATCAGGTAACTACCGGCGATGGAGCCGATGGCCAGAAAGAGACCGACCGGCCAGACCAGCCGGCCGAGCTTGAAGTAATTGAAGGTTGAAACCAGGGCGCTGAATCCCCCCAAGAACTGGTTGGAGACCCGAATCGAATCGGTCACCGTCTTGTTCAAGGTCGGAGCGCTTTCCCTGAAACTGTTGGCATAGTTGCCCAAACCATAGATGGAGATATGGCCGACACCGGCCATGATTCCGCCAAAGGCTCCCACCGTGGAGAAAATCCAGCCCACCCAGATGGCCCAGAAGAAAGCCAGAACCAGATTGACCTGCGCCCCCCCGGGAATACCCAGATAGCCGATTTCAGCCTCGGCGTTGACGGCACCGGCGGCGATGGCCTGGTTGATGGCCTCGGCCAACTGGTCATCACCGCCCAAGGCCAACCCTCCCAGCATTGTCAGTAGAATCACCATGGCAAGCAGCGGGGTTAACAAAACTTTTTTTGGCATAACACTCCTCCCTGTTTGGTTGCGCCTCCCGGACCCGCGGAGGTCTTTTTGCCCTGCCGAAACCGATCCACAGCCGCGAAACAAGCGGCTTCCCGCCAACTGGACCTAGCAAGAACGATGCCGCTACCCGGAGTTTACGCCTCTTTTAATTAATGGGAGCCATTTTTTCATCTTACGTAATTTCAACGAGATAGATGGACCACCAGGAGTCGGTTTACTTTGCCGTCCTGACAGGGAGGGATATTGCCGCAACCATTGTGTTGCGGTGCAACAGAAAAGAGGCGGCCCGATTACTGGTCATGGCCGTTGGAGGATTGGTCGGTTGCCCGCCCAAAACGCCGCAGCAGGCGTTGAAAAGCCTGGCGCCCCAGGCCGCTGGCCTTGGCCGCGGCCGTTACGTTGCCGCCACTGCGCTGGAGGGCGCGGTTAAGATACTCCCGGGAAAAACCGGCCACCAATTCCTGCTTGGCCCGGTTGTAGGGAAGCTGCCCCAGGGTGGCCGCTCCCCAGCACTCCTCCCTGGCCACTCCTCCGCAACCCAGTTCAGCGGGGGAAATCTCCTCACTGGTGGCCAGCAGCACCGCCCGCTTGATCACGTTCTGCAACTCACGAACATTGCCCGGCCAGGAGCGCCGCAACATAACCTGCCGAGCCTCCTCGGAAAAAAAGAGACCTTCCCGGCCATATTCGGCACTATATTTTTCCAGAAAGTGGTGGGCCAGCAACGGAATATCCTCGGGGCGTTCCTGGAGGGAGGGCATAACCAGCGGCACCACATTGAGCCGATAGAAAAGATCCTCGCGGAAATCACCCCGGCGAATCTTCTCTTCAAGGTCCTGGTTGGTGGTGGCCAGCACCCGAACATCCACCGCCATGCTTTTGGTTTGCCCTAAAGGCATGATCTCCTTTTCCTGCAGAACCCGCAGCAGTTTGGTTTGCAGGGATAAGGGCAGATCCCCGATCTCGTCCAGAAGCAGGGTGGAGCCCTGGGCCTCTAGGAACAGACCCTTTTTGTCATGAGCGGCGCCGGTAAAGGCTCCGCGCACATAGCCAAAAAGCTCGCTCTCCAGGATCTCTGCCGGTAGTGCCGGACAGTTAACGGCCACAAACGGTTTGGCCGCCCGGCCGCTGCTGGCATGCAGAGCCCGGGCGGCCAACTCCTTGCCGGTGCCCGATTCCCCCCTGATCAACACCGTGACATCGGTATCGGCCACCTTGTTAATCAGTTCAAACACCTCCCGCATCCGGCCGGAGTTGCCATGAAATCCCGGAAACGCGGCCTGCGCGCCAAGTTGCTGCTGCAACCGCTGGTTTTCCTTGAGCAGCCTCACCCTCTCCAGGCAGCGTTTGAGACTGTGAATAATCCGTTCCTGATCGAAGGGTTTCTCAATAAAGTCATAGGCCCCCTCCTTAAGGGTCAACACCGCCAGCTCGACGTTGCCGTATCCGGTCATCACGATCACCGAAACACCGGGGTTGATCTCCTTGGCCTTGCGCAACAGGGTCATGCCGTCCAGCCCCGGCATCTTGAGATCGGTGATGATCACCTCGGGCCGCCACCGGGCCAGCAGCTCACCGGCCTCCTCCCCCGAGGAGGAGCTTTTCACCAGGCAATCACATTTACGTTTGACCAGACGGGCAAGCATGGTCAACATATCGGGGTCATCATCCACCAGCAGCAGCCGGGGCCGATCATCCATACCCCCACCGTCATCAAAATCCAGGGTCATAAGTTACCTCTATCGCTGTTTCGCCGCCCTGCTCCAACATCAGGAAGAGTACCATAACCCGCGCCATTTGCGCAATTTACATCTAAAGGGGGTTGCCCGGCGGTCGCCGCCGGGGGGGGCCGGGGGGTGATTCACCATCGCCGCCGCTAAAATCTTGATTCAATCTTGCAAAACGCCCCTCCATACTGTAGAGTAGGCGGGTTTTTTTACTTCACACATTCCGCCGCCCGAACAGCCGCCATCCAAAGCGGCCCAACGGCGATCCCCTCTGGTGCCCTTGAGCTTATGGGTTGGGAGACGGAATGGAGGATCAACCAAAATCTAAATTTGTAAGGAGAAACCATGTCCCAAGCAGAACTGCCCAAAATCAACATGCGTGAAATGCTCGAAGCCGGCCTCCACTTCGGCCACCAGACCCGCCGCTGGAATCCCAAGATGAAGCCCTATATCTTTGGGGCCCGCAACGGCATCTACATCATTAACCTGGACAAAACCCTGCCTCTGTTCAGCAAGGCCTGTGAATTTATGGCCAAAACCGCGGCCCAGGGCGGCAGCGTTCTCTTCGTCGGCACCAAGCGCCAGGCCCAGGAGATCATCCGGGAAGAGGCGACCCGCTGCGGGATGCACTTTGTCGACCACCGCTGGCTGGGCGGCATGCTGACCAATCATCAAACCATCAAGAAGAGCGTGGACCGGCTTAAAAACTACACCACCATGCAGGAAGACGGCACCATCAACCGTTACAAAAAGAAAGAGATTCTGATGATCCAGAAGGAGACTCTGAAGCTGGAGCGCAACATCGGCGGAATCAAGGAGATGAAGTCCCTGCCCGCCGCCATCTTCGTGGTCGACCCCAAGCGCGAAAACATCGCCGTCGAAGAGGCCAACCGCCTGGGAATTCCGGTGGTGGCCATCGCCGACACCAACTGCGACCCCAGCGGCATCGATTACCTGATCCCCGGCAACGACGACGCCATCAAATCGATCCGCCTGGTGGCTTCCCGCATGGCCGACTCGGTGCTGGCCGGCAAGGAAAGCCACGCCATGGCCCAGCAGGCCGCCACCGACAAGGCCGACGAAGTCGTGATCGCCGCCGGCGCTCCGGCGGAGGAAGAGGAGCAGATCCAGGGTTGATCAGCTCCCAAACCTGACAGTTAAGCAAACAGCTCTTTTCAAACAAAGGAGAAAGACGTGCAGATTACTTCCCAGATGGTCAAAGAACTCCGCGACAAAACCAACGCGGGGATGATGGATTGCAAAAAGGCATTGGCCGAAACCGGCGGCGATATGGAAAAGGCCATCGATTTCCTGCGCCAGAAGGGTCTGGCCGTGGCCAAGAAACGGGCCGACCGGGCCACCAGCGAAGGGGTGGTGGAAACCTACATCCATGCCGGCGGCAAGCTCGGAGTGATGGTCGAGGTGGGCTGTGAAACCGATTTCGTAGCCAAAAACAGTGATTTTCAGGAGTTTGCCAAAAACGTGGCCATGCATATCGCCGCCTCCGCCCCCCTGGCCATCAAGCGCGAGGAGGTGCCGGCGGATCTGCTGGAGCGGGAGCGCAACATCTACAAGCAGCAGGCTCTTGATTCCGGCAAACCGGAAAACATCCTCGACAAGATCATCAGCGGCAAGGTGGAAAAGTATTATGCCGATGTCTGCCTGATGGAACAGAAGTATGTCAAAAATCCCGACCTCACCATCCAGGACCTGCTCAACGAGTTGATCGCCAAACTGGGGGAGAACATCTCCATTAAGCGCTTCGCTCGCTTCCAGATCGGGTAAGCGATGAGCGGCCAATCCTCAAACAAGCCCCACCGGCGGGTACTGCTCAAGCTGAGCGGGGAGGCCCTGATGGGCCGGCAGGCTTACGGAATCAGCGGCGAGGTTCTCAACTATCTCGCCGCTGAGATCCGGGAGATTGTCGCTTTGGGTGTCCAGGTAGGTCTGGTGATCGGGGCCGGCAACATCTTTCGGGGCATGGCCGGCTCCGCCGCCGGTATGGATCGGGCCACCGCCGACAATATGGGCATGCTGGCCACGGTGATCAACGCCCTGTCCCTGCACGACGCCCTGGAGCGGCAGGGGGTGGCGGCCCGGGTGCTGTCGGCCATCGACATGCCCTCGGTCTGTGAGTCCTTTTCCCGCCAGAAAGCCCAGCACCATCTTAACAAGGATCGGGTGGTGGTCTTCGCCGCCGGCACCGGCAACCCCTATTTCACCACCGACACCGCCGCCATGCTGCGGGCCCTGGAGATCAAGGCCGATCTGGTCTGCAAGGCCACCCGGGTCGATGGCGTTTACGACAAGGATCCCCTCCGCCACCAGGATGCCGTCCGTTTTGATACCCTGAGTTTTGAGGAGGTCCTGACCCGCCGCCTGAAGGTGATGGATTCGGCGGCAATCTCCCTGGCCATGGACAACGCCACTCCGATCATGGTCTTTGACATGAACGTGCCGGGCAACATGAAAAAGGCGGTGAGCGGCGAACAGGTCGGAACCCTGATCAAGTAAAAGATTTTCAAGGAGCGAGAGCGATGGATGAAGTGATTCTGGAGATGTCCGAGAAAATGGAGCAAAGTCTTGAGGCCTATCGCCGCGAACTAACCCGCATCCGCACCGGTCGCGCTTCTCTCAATCTGCTGGACGGCATCAAGGTGGAGGCTTACGGCTCCTCCATGCCGCTCAACCAGGTGGCCACCCTCACCATTCCCGAAAGCCGGATGATCGTGATTCAACCCTGGGACACCCAGCAGCTCAAGGCAATTGAAAAGGCGATTTTCGCCTCCGATATCGGTCTTAATCCCAGCAGCGACGGCAAGGTGATCCGCCTGAGCATCCCTCAGCTCACCGAAGAGCGGCGCAAAGAGCTGGTCAAACAGGTAAAAAAGATCAGCGAGGAGTACCGGGTGGCGATCCGCAACTCCCGGCGCGACGCCTTGGATACCCTTAAAAAGCTTAAGACCGACAAGCAGTTGCCGGAGGATGACTTTTTTCGCCTGCAGGATGAAGCCCAGAAGGAAACCGACGCTTTCATCGGCAAAATCGACGCCATCATGGCCGACAAAGAAAAAGAGATGATGGAAATCTGATGCCGGATCAGTCCCGGCTGCCCCGCCATGTCGCCATCATCATGGATGGCAACGGCCGCTGGGCCCGCCAACAGGGAAACCCCCGGATCATAGGTCACCAGGCCGGGGTTCGCTCGGTCCAGGAAGTGGTCAAATGCGCCCGCGAACTGGGGATCAAGGCCCTTACCCTTTATGCCTTCTCCACCGAAAACTGGCAACGCCCCGGCTCCGAGGTGGAAAACCTGATGGGCCTGTTGCAGACCTATCTGGAGAGTCAACTGGACAAGATGCTGCAAAACCAGGTCCAACTGCGGACCTGTGGCCGGATCGAACGACTGCCCCCCAAGGTTCGCCAGATTCTGGAAAGGACCATGGCCAAAACCGCAGCCAATGACGGATTGATTCTTAATCTGGCCCTCAGTTACGGAAGCCGCGACGAGATTTTACGGGCCACCCGGCACCTGGCCCTGGAAGCCGCCCAAGGCCGTCTCCAGCCCGAAGAGATCACCGAGGAGTTGTTCGGCGCCCAGTTGGACACTTCCGGCCTCCCCGATCCCGACCTCATGATCCGGACCGGCGGCGAGGCCAGGTTGAGCAATTTCCTGCTCTGGCAACTCTCCTACAGTGAACTTTACTTTACCAGGGTGCTGTGGCCCGATTTCGGCCGGGAAGATTTCCTGGCCGCCATCGGTGACTACCAGCAGCGCCAGCGCCGTTTCGGCCGTACCGGCGAACAGATAAGCGACCGGGAGCAGGAATAATGCAACGGATTTTAACCGGGGTGGTGATCGGCATCGCCTGGCTGCTGCTGCTGCTCTACGCCCCCTCCCTGCTCTTTTTGACCGTGATCTGCCTGCTGGCCCTTCTCGCCCTGCGGGAATATGGGTTTATGCTGCTGGTTAAAGAGGGGGAACCGGGGCTGCGCCCGCTGTTTCTCATCCTGGCCATGCTGCCGGTTCTGACCGCCGCCACCACCAATCCCGCCCTGATCGGGGCCGCCGCCATGGCCGCCCTGGCCGGCCTGATCCTGCTGACCATCTTCCGCTACGCCCACTTGAGCGATCCCCACGGCTTTCTGATGCGCTCGGTTTTTGCCCTGTTCTATCCCGCGGTACTGTTGGCCCACTTTCCCCTCCTGATGGCCATGCCCCAGGGCCGGGAGTGGCTGATCATCGCGGGCCTGATCACGGTGGCCACCGATTCTGGCGCCTATTACGTCGGCACCACCCTGGGCCGGCATAAGCTCTGCCCGGCCCTGAGTCCCGGCAAAACCGTGGAGGGTCTGCTGGGCGGGGTCCTGGCCGGACTGACGGTGACCGGTCTGGCCGCCTGGCTCTTCTTTCCGGCCATCAACCTGTTGCAGGCCCTGCTTTTTGCCTTTATCCTTTCCCTGGCCGGCGTGGTCGGAGACCTGACCGAATCGCTGTTGAAACGGGGAGCGGGGGTCAAGGATTCCGGTCGCCTGCTGCCGGGACACGGCGGCATCCTCGACCGGATCGACTCGCTGCTGCTGGTCGCCCCGTTGCTCTACTACCTGCTGCTGCTGACCAACTAGACCATGACCACAACCAAAAATATCTCCCTGCTGGGTTCAACCGGCTCCATCGGCTGCAATGTCCTGGAGGTGGTTCGCCATTACCCCGGCCGTTTCCGGGTGGTGGGCATGGCGGCCGGCAATAACATCAAACTGCTGCGCGACCAGATCGAAGCCTTTCATCCCCTGCTGGTTTCGGTGGCCGATGAATCCCTGGTCGGCGATCTGATCCAAAGCCTGCCCCGGGGCTGGGGAGAGAGGGTTCTGGTGGGACGCTCGGGCAATGAAGAGGTGGCTCGCCTGCCGGAGGCCGACCTGGTGGTTTCGGCCATCGTCGGAGCCGCCGGCCTGACTCCGACCATGGCCGCCATCGAGGCGGGCAAGGACATCGCCCTGGCCAACAAGGAAACCCTGGTCATGGCCGGGGATCTGGTGATGAGCGCGGTGGCTCGCCAAGGCGTGCAACTGCTGCCCATCGACAGCGAACACAACGCCATCGCCCAGGCCCTGGAGGCCGGTCGCCACCAGGATATCCACCGTCTGATTCTCACCGCCTCCGGCGGCCCTTTTCGAGCCACCGCGGCCCGCGAACTCTGGGAGGTCACCCCGGAACAGGCCCTTAGTCACCCCAACTGGTCCATGGGCCGTAAAATTTCCATCGATTCCGCCACCCTGATGAACAAAGGGCTGGAGGTGATCGAGGCCCACTGTCTCTTCGGCGTGCCGGTGGAGCAGATCGAAGTTCTGGTCCATCCCCAGAGCATTGTCCACTCCATGGTGGAGTTTATTGACGGTTCGGTGGTGGCCCAGATGGGAATTCCCGATATGCGGATCCCCATTGTCTATGCCCTCTCCTACCCAGAACGGCTCCGGCTGGGTTTGCCCCGGCTCAATTTGAGCAAATGCGGCGATCTCAGCTTCTCTCCTCCCGACTTTGAACGTTTCCCGGCCCTGCAACTGGCATACAAGGCCTGCAAGCGGGGAGGAACCATGCCGGCGGCCTTGAACGCTGCCAACGAGGTGGCGGTGGAGGCCTTTCTCTCCGGCAAGATCCGTTTTCCCGAGATCGCCCTGGTGGTGGCGGAGACCTTGAGTAGGGCGGAATTCAAAGAGGCCGACCGGGTCGCAACGGTGCTGGCCATGGACCTGGCCGCCCGAATGCTGGCAGAATCGGTGGTCGAGGCCTTGATGATCAAAGCCGATAACCGCCGCCAACAAAAACAGGGTTGACCATGAATAGCATTATTTCGTTCATCATCGTGCTGGGGCTGCTTATTTTCGTTCATGAGCTGGGCCATTTCCTCTTCGCCAAACTCTTCCGGGTCAAGGTGCTGAAGTTCTCCCTCGGTTTTGGTCCCAGGCTGGTGGGCCGCAAGGTGGGGGAAACCGAGTACCAGATCAGCGCCTTCCCCCTGGGAGGCTATGTCAATATGCTGGGGGAAAATCCCGGCGATGAGAGCGGCTTGGATGAAAAGGAGCGTTGCTTTTCGGCCAAGCCGGTCTGGCAGCGCTTCATCATCGTTGCCGCCGGGCCCTTTTTCAACCTGGCGTTCGCGGTGCTGCTCTTTTTCATGATCTTTGCGGCCGTGGGCATGCCCCACCCGGCTCCGGGAACCACCATCGGCGAAGTGGCCGCCGATTCGCCGGCGGCGGCGGCCGGGTTGAAGCAGGGGGATATGATCCTGACGATCAACGGCGTTGCCACCGAGGAGTGGGAGGATGTTTCCCGCCTGGTCCGCGACAGCGAGGGACGGGAGGTGACCATCACCGTCCGGCGGGGTGGGGAACTTTTCGAAACGGTGGGGGTTCCGGCCAAGCAGGAGGTGAAGAACATCTTCGGCGAGGTGGTGGGCCAGCGCTACATGCTGGGAATTACCCGCAGCAGCGAAACGGTCTATCAGCCGATTTCGCTGCCCGGAGCCGCAATGGCCGGGCTGGAACAGACCTGGAGCCTGATCTGGCTCACCCTGGTGGCCATTGTCAAGATGTTCCAGCAGATCATCCCCGCCTCCGAACTGGGGGGGCCGATCCTAATCGCCCAGTTGGCCGGCCAGCAGATGGAGGTGGGTTGGATCAATTTCATCTACTTTATCGCCCTGATCAGCATTAACCTGGGCATCCTTAACCTGTTGCCGATCCCGGTACTGGACGGCGGCCATCTGGTCTTTTTCACCGTCGAGGCTCTCACCCGCCGGCCGGTGAGCATGAAGGTCCGGGAGATGGCCCAGCAGGTGGGACTGGTTTTGCTGATCGCCCTGATGTTTTTCGTTTTCTATAATGATATCACGCGATTACTCAACGGATAAATGGCCGCGACCGTCAACCAGCCCCTGATCCTGGCCCTTGAAACCTCCGGCAGTTGCGGCAGCGTCGCCCTGGTGGACGGGGGCGGTTGCCGGGCCGAACACTCCCTGCAATCGAGCCGAACCCATTCCCGGCGACTGCTGGAGGCCGTGGCACGGCTGCTGGCCGAATGTGAAGTGGAGTGGCCGCAGCTGGACGGCGTCGCGGTGGGCCTGGGCCCCGGCAGTTTCACCGGCCTGCGCATCGGCCTGAGCAGTGCCAAGGGGCTGGTACTGGCCATCGGCAAACCGCTGTTGGGGATCAGTTCCCTGGATGCCCTGGCCGGGCAATGCCTGCCCTCCCCCTACCCGCTATGCGCCCTGATCGACGCCCGCAAAC
>OMKS01001121.1_pt1 | contig 24522 bp, 10 predicted proteins | sample 1674721 | NCBI WGS metagenome assembly OMKS01 (sample SAMN06264996, study PRJEB25208) | sediment metagenome | isolation source: hot spring sediment | place: USA: California | collected 2014-09-02
GAGCGTGGCGCAGTCCGGCTAGCGCACCTGAATGGGGTTCAGGGGGTCGGAGGTTCAAATCCTCTCGCTCCGACAGATTAGATCGCGCTAAGGGAGGATGGAATTCTCCCTTATTTTTTCTGTATCAACGCGCGAAAATATTCCATAATATGGCTTTAATTTTACATTACGGTTTAGATCAGCATTCCATTGAAGACGATGCCCAATTGTTTTTCCGAATCGGAAGAATTAAATCCGGCGGGGTAATTTTTTCACAAAATTCATATCCCTCCGCCAGCTCCACCTGCTTAAAAGCCCGGCGCTTAATGGAGCGACAACCGGTTCAAGATTTTTGTGATAACCGGTTAGATAAGTTAATCTATCAGGCGAAGGAGTGCGGATTGCAAACCGGTATTGTGGTTAATTGTTTTCTGAACAAAGAGCTGTACAATTTGGAGAATTTCACGGCGCCCGTGAGCTATACAGGCGCTGTTTACAATCCACAATGTGATTATTATCCCGTCTGTCCGAATAACCCGGTAGCCGTCCAGACCCTGTTAGCCGATGTGGATAAATACCTGGGGCGCTATACCCCGGATTATCTCTATATGAACCATTTTCAATTTCCCTTCGACTGGGAAAATGAGGACCTGGATATTCAGGACAGCATGCCTCAATTTTGCTACTGCCCCTTTTGCCTGACGGAGTTCAGTTCGGTAATAGGGGAGATTGTTAACAACAGTGAGCAGATTGAGCAGACGATGCCGGAATGGCTGGAATGGCGCACCGATTCGATCTTGAACCTGATTATCCATGTGAAAAAGCATATTTCGAAAAGCCGGACACGACTCATTATCGGACTTCCGCCGCTGGCGCTGATTGATTTACCCTTCTCCACCGGATTACTGCCCTACAGTATTTTGGATGAGGGACTGATCGTATCGCCGCAGTTGTACCATCGTACAAAACAGAAACAGCTGGTCTGGATCGAAGATATCCTTGATCAGTACCGGATTGATCTTAATTTGCGTAAAATCTGGCCGCTTTTCAAGGTAGAGAGCCGGAATGAATTCGGTTATTTTACCCGATTTGGTGGTATTTTTGGCAATCTCATTTTAACGGGTCTGGATTTTAATCGGGATTGATATTCATAATAAATATTTATCGGCATATTGTCTTTTCTCGTAATTCAATGTATATTTGACAAGGGATTCATTAAGCGGGGGCAACATTTTAATGAATCCGTAACAGAGGTGGGAGATAATGGCTGATGAGAATATCCGCGGTAAGGGTTTTAGCCCAGTCTTTAAGTGTTGATGATATTGACAGCCCGCATTTAAAGGATGAAATATGTCAGTTTATTGAGTCTCTTGAAAAGCGGGATTTGGCGGGTATTTTTCATCTTATATTCCATGGTAAACATCTTGAAGAGTTACTGGAGTCTGAGCCGGGCTGGTCGGATAAAATTCAGAAACTGTGTGAGGATAATAAAATCCTCATTGGACCCTGGTACTTAATTCCGCATGATTGCCTTGCCAACGGCGAGACACTGGTTCGCAATTTATACTACGGCAATAAAATTTGTTATCGCATCGGGAATGTGATGAAAGTCGGATTCACGACGATGAATTGTAATAACAATTCACAGCTGCCGCAGATCTTCAACAGTTTTAATATTGATACGATCTATCTCCCGGTTTCCACGTCGCAGCAACTTCCACCCGAATTTATCTGGGAAGGCAATGATGGCAGTAAAACTCTGGTGGTCACCATTTTTCTCGTTCAGGCTGTCAATCAGATCAATTACGGCATTCTGGATGATATTTGTCAGTATATTTTAAAAATGGGAGAGAAAGGTCACGGAAAACCGGTCATCATCGTGGAAGATATCAGTGACAATATCAACAGCGATTCCAGAGTGATGGAAATCATACACTACCTGAAAAAACAGACGGATATTCAGGTTGATTTTGTCGCTTTCCCCGATTATTTATGGAATATCAAAGAAAATATTGATCCCAAAGCGATTAAAATTTTAACCCGCAATGTGATTCCGGTAATCAGAACCCCGATTCGGGAAACTCCGGTCAGATGTTTCCTGATTATTACGAAAAACTCCCACGCTGAGCAGAATCTTCAGATCTACTGTGAACCATGGGATTGCATCCGCTCCCGGACGGTTGGTGGAAACAATTATGATATTATCGAAAAAATCTGGAAAACTCTGTTAAGTCTGCAAGCCAGTCTTTATAACTGCCCTTCTGACGATGAGCGCCGCAAGCAAATGACTCGCCATAAATATTTGGACCTGATTAAAAATATTGATGATATTTATCTGGAATCGGTTCGGCAGATTTTATATAATCTCAATCTGCCCGATGCCGGTGATCAGCCCTATTTTTGTGTTGTGAATCCGCTGCCTTTTTCGCGAACCCAAATCGTCAAAGTGATTCTGGAACTCCCGGCAGTGATTGCCCGGGAACATATCAATGTTGAAGATTTATCGGGCAATCCAGTACCCTGTATCCTTGTTTCAAGAACGGAGATAGTGCCGGTCTTTGAAGATCAGGGCAGTGGGAACAGAGTCCAGTACAGTTGTGTCCTTGAATTGAAAAATTTACCTTCGATGGGGTATAAAACCTATCGGATTGTCCCGGTCCATAAACCGCCCCGTGATCATAAGAAAAATATAGATTCCGAGACAAACACGCTTGAAAATGATTTTATTCGGGTCACCATCAACAAAGACGGTACTTTTAACGTCTATTCGAAAGAAACCGGTGCCCATTATCGCAATCTGGGCTATTTCTCCGACCAGGATGTTGCCAATAAAATTGATGACAAACCAGCTAAAGCGACCATTGACAGCCGGAAGAATCAGCCATCCATTGTCAAACTCGATGAAAATATTCTGCTCAATTCCTATAAAATAGAATATGTCTGGAGTCATACCGGGGGTGCGGAGCGCACTAAATTATCGGTCACTCTGTCTTTGGACCGTCTTTCACGCTTTCTGGATATAAATATTGACATTATTGATAAGGCGGATAATCATAAAATCGGCTATTACTTTCCCGTCAATTTCAAAGCAGATCATATTTATTCGGATATTCGGTTTGATATCCAGGAAGTTCTGCCGGAAAAAGGTGTCCACGGTTTGACGGACTACCAGGTTTCGCTGAATTCATTGGTAGGGGTGTGTGATGAAGTCGCCGGATTTTTTCTGGTCTGTAAAGAAATCCGCAACGTCATGGTAACTACGAAAACCAAGCCGCACTTAGCAATAACATTACTGGATAAATATAATTCGTCCAGATCAGAAGGTGGTACGACAATTCTGCAATATTCCTTTTCATTTTATCCCTATGTCGGTGGTCTGGAAAACGGTCAAATAATCAATGATGCTTACAATAAAATATATGGCGTTAGAACCCATCAGTTGTCTAAAGCAGAAGGATCTTTGCCGACTCAGATGGGATTTTTAGAAATCGCACCGTCCAGCCTCTGTTTCACCGCTCTGAAGTCAACACCCCGGGGGGCGGTGATATTACGACTATTCAATCCGACGGCGGAATTTATCAACGGAGTCATTAAAACCCACTATCCCCTTAAAAGTGTATATAGCCTGTCGCTGGAAGAATACCGGATCGAAGACATTGAACTTAAGGATGAGCATACAGCAACTCTACTAGTCCCTCCTAAGAAAATTGCAACGCTGGAGTTGGGATTTAAAAGTGGATATTGATTATTATCCAATCGTTTTTAAATGGTTGATTTTTTCGGCAATTTTTGGGTCAATTAGTTTAAATTGCCTCTTACTATATCCTTTTTCGATTTCAATATATTTTATGTAAAAATCGAGATAGTTATCTCTTAAAATTTCGAAAATAATGTCATCTCCGTATTTTTTTACTAATTCCCGGGTAATTCGATAGCCGATTGATACCAATGGGCCGTTGTGTGTAAAACCTTCTGATTCACAGTATTCCACGGTCTTTATATCTACTGTTTCATAGAGAGAAAAATAGATTTGATTAAGTAAATCTTTACCATATTTATTACCATCGGCAATTATCCAGTGTTTTTCTTTTCCTGAAACATATGCTGTGGTGCCTTCCAGTACTATCCGTACTAAAACTTCATAGAAAAATTTGTCATAGATATTGTTGTATTTACCAGTGATAATATCGTTTATTTTTACACTTTCATTGGGTTGAATTCCACATTCTGTTTTTAATATTTGGAGCTGGATTTTTCGGAATAGTTCTCTGGAAGCATAGCGGTAAATAGAATCATAGTCATCTTTAAAATGGATCAAATTGATACCTATGTGGTTATCTGTGCTCCAGGTTAAAATTCCCCAGTTGACTCCAATATCAAGTTTGTCGTGAAACTCAAAATCAGGTGGTAAATATTTATTGACACGATTAAGAATATTAAAGGCAAACGGTTCTTGGTTTTCGTTAATGGTTGAGACGACGTCATAATATTTTATTGAGTTTAAATAAAGATCTGCAAAACCGAAACAGTTCCATGGATTTATCCATTTCCAAATCATTAGGATTGGATCATCACATCCCGCCGTGAAAATGAATTTTGCTATGTCTTCAGTCTCAGGATGTGGAGGCGGGATGTACCCTAATTGTTTACGGTTTAAAAGCATCTTTTGAAACGGAGGTGCATTGGCGATTTCAGATGCAATCTCTTTAGTCATATTTTTATTGATATAGTGAATTAAAATTTCGCGGATCTCATCCGTATTAATACTAATTTTTAGACCCTGGCTGCCTGGATGAACATTATCAGAAAGAAGTTTCTGATTTAAAAAAGTCTTATGATAAGGGAAATTTGCACGGTCGATTGTTCTGTCAATTTGATAATGGATTTTACTTAAAAAATCTGCACAAGCAATAAGATTTTTAAAATTGTCGGGAATCGGAATATCCCCGGAATTATTAAAATAATTGGGAACAAATCCATAAAATCCGCCTCCGGATTGTATCTGATTCTTTTCAATTTCTGACAGACGAATAATGTCGGTTGGTTTTTTTAATGAACTTAACTGAAGGAATAAAAACCGGGCATCTTGAAGAGTCAGGTTTTTTTCAATGTTGATTATTTGTGTAATTACTTTTTCATCACTTGTTTGTTTTTTTAAATGATCCCATGTCCAGTCACTGCTGAAATCAAACTTATACCGATTTCCACAAGAGTAAGTGAAGACTATACCAATCAGAATGATTTGAATTTTAACGTTCATTTTCTCCCCAAATTGTCAATTGATAACCGAACAAGTCACAGTAAATTTACTGAGTCTAAAAAAAATAGCCAAATACAAATCCAATGACATTTTAAAAAGTCTGAAAAATTAATTTTACCGTTGCACAAGGGGGGTTGTTAGTTAGGTGATATAACTTTTTTTTGAATATAACTTGACTTGATAAATCTCATATAATAAATTCTGACAAATGATATGAGGCTGATAGAACCAAAAGAGGGTAAATGTTACAGGAGATTTTCTAATCTAAACCAGAAGGAGAGACGGGGGAGCTTTTACTTTTTAGATTATAAGTGAGTCTGATCTCTTGGAATGAATGATCAAACACAATAGGAGAAAATTCAATATGCGGAAGTTTCTATTTTTATCAATTATTGGTATGATCGTTGCTGGAATTAACATTTTTGCCGCCACCACCGGAAAAATTGCCGGGCGGATTACAGATCAACGGAGTGGTACACCGCTTGCCGGGGTGAATGTGATATTAGAGGGTACTACCATTGGAGCAGCGACAGATTATGACGGTTACTATTCAATTCTGAACATTCCTCCCGGCTACTACACCGTAAAAGCGACCATGATTGGATATTCAACCTACACCGTTCGAGACTTACGTGCTGAAATCGACCTGACTACCGAACTGGATATTCAAATGAGGACCCAAGTTTTAGAGGGTGAAGTTGTTGAAGTTATAGCCGAAAAAAAAGTGATCCGGAAAGATGTAGCTGCCAGTCAGATGAGTATTACATCAGATGAAATCCTGACATTACCGGTTGCCGATATTACTGATGCACTGGGTTTAAAAGCCGGTATTACTTCCAGCCTCCAGATTCGTGGCGCCGGTGCAGATCAAACCATGTTCATGGTGGACGGAATTGTTATGCGGGATGAGCGGACAAATAGTCCTATGAGTACTCTGCCTATGAGTGCTATGCAGGAGGTATCGGTGCAGACCGGCGGTTTCGGCGCAGAATATAGCAATGTACGCTCTGGAGTTATAAATGTAGTTACGAGGGAAGGTAAGAAAGATGCTTACAGCGGATCCTTTACTATCCGTCATAGTCCGCCCTCGGAAAAGCATTTTGGGAAATCGGCATATGATCCGAATTCCTTTTATTTAAAACCTTTTTTAGATGAAGAAGTTTGCTGGACAGGAATGCAAAATGGAGCCTGGGATTCCTATACTCAACGTCAATACTACCCTTTTGACGGCTGGAATTCCATTTCTCAGCAGACGCTGCAGGATGATGATCCATCCAACGATCTCACTCCAGCGGCGGCTAAGCAACTTTTTTTATGGCAATATCGAAAAAATGGCGAGATTGATTTGCCCGACCAGACGATTGATTTTGGTTTTGGAGGACCTGTTCCGGTGATTAGCGGTATGCTTGGCGATTTGCGATTTTTCCTTTCTCACCGTAGCCATCAGGATATGTATGTCATGCAGCTGGCAACAGAGGGTGTTTATGACCAGAATACTATGTTGAAACTGACTTCAGATCTTTCATCCTCCCTGAAATTGACTTTTCTGGGAATGTATGGTGAGAAAGAGGCTACTGCAATGTCAAGAAGTGGCGGTACAGCCATTTTTGAATCGCCCTATGAAATAGCTAGTGAAGTTGATCGTGTCGGATTTACCATTCCTTGGCGGATATACGGGGATATCTATTACTCTCCCACGACACGATACTACAATACGGAATCGTTGATTCTTAATAAAGTAATTGATGCCGGCTCATTTTTAAAATTGCAATTAAAACGTGCCGAAAATATTTATCGAACAGGACCAATGGCGTTACGGGATACCTCCAGAGTACACGAGATCTTTCCAGGTTATTTTGTTGATGAGGCGCCGGAAGGATTTTGGCCGTATAATCTGGCATCTGTGGAGGGTGGCTTATCATTGGGCGGTGCAGTGAGTACCGCTCGAGATAGTAGTAAATATACGACCTATACAGCCCGGCTTGACTATACCAATCAGATCAATTTCAGGCATCAGCTCAAAGCCGGATTGGAATTCGTTATAGATCAATATAATCTGGAGTTTGGGATGGTCAATCTGTTCCTTCCCGAAGGAAATACCTGGACCTCTTTTGAACGTTCGCCTTTTAGAATTACAGGTTATATTGAAGATAAAATTGAATTTGAAGGTCTTGTTGCCACCATTGGTTTAGTGCCTGAATATATCAATTCCAATGGAAAATGGTATGACGTTGATACTTATGACAGAACTTTCTTTGGGGGGGGCTATGATGAGAGTCTGGAAAACGTTTTCAAAACAAAGAAGGTAAAATCCCAGTTTTATCTCAGTCCCCGGATAGGTATTTCACATCCGATTACGGAAACATCAAAACTGTATTTTAATTATGGACATTACCGGCAAATGCCCTTTGCCGAGAGATTGTACAGGATGCAGCGATCTTATATTAACCAAGTGGACTATATCGGTAATCCCGGTTTGGAACTGGCGCGAACGGTGTCGTATGAGTTGGGTTTTGATCAGTCCATCGCCGATATGTACCTTATCCGTCTATCGGGTTACTATAAGGATGTGAAGAATCAGCAGAATTGGACACATTTTAGTAGTAGTGATGGCAAAGTCGGTTATTATCTTTTAACGAATAATAGTTATGAGGATATTCGGGGAGCGGAAATTGAATTAACTAAGATGTATGGCGACTGGATAACCGGTATGATGAATTTTGAATACCGGGTTAATTCATATGGTAATTTTGAATATAGTAATTATTATGAAAATCCATCGGAACAGCGAACATGGCTGATCAATAGTTATAATCCCTATCAGACGAAACCACTTCCGGTGCCACGGTTTAAATCGTACATTGATTTTCACACACCCCGGGATTTCGGGCCGAAGGTTATGAATCAGAGAATCCTTGCAGATTGGCATTTAAATGTGATTACCCGCTGGACAGCCGGGTCCTGGATGACCTGGAATCCAAACAGTATGAAAGATATACGGTACAACTTACAATATACAAGCAGTAAAGGGCTGGATTTTAAAATCTCAAAAACATTTAAATACGACCGTTTAAGTGTAAAGGTATTTGCTGATATCAACAATGCACTCAATATTAAGAATTGGTCCGGCAGATCATTTTACAACGTCTATGATTATTATGACTATATGTATTCATTGCATTTACCGCAAAGTCAGTATGATAAATTGGGTTACCAGGGTGTTCCGGGGAATGATAAACCAGGTGTTTATCGAGATGAAGATGTGGAGTTTCAACCGATCGAGGCTGTCCCCAACCACACTGCGTTAACCAATCCGAATGAAAGGGCTATTTACTACAACTATAAAACTAAAGAGTATTTAAAACTTGTTGATGGAGAATGGACTGAGGTCAGTAAAAGCAAGTTAGATGAAATTCTGGAAACAAAAGCATATATTGATATGCCTAATCAGACCTATTATACTTTCTTAAATCCAAGGAATTTCTTTTTTGGGCTGACTATTTCTTTTGATTTCAGATAAAAAACGAGGAAATATTATGCGGAAGATATTAAGTACAAAAAACTATCCGAGAACTATTCTATTAGTAAGCATTGTTATCGTTTTATCATTTACACTTTTTGCCGATGAAACAACCTGGATCGCGGTGGGAATGTTACATAACTGGTTCTCCAGCGGTGGCTGCGAGATTGAAGTTGGACGACGTCATGAGGTTAGGGACCAGCAGGATGGTTTCCAGTATCCGGCACTCTATCCAAGTCAGGACATGCAGGCGGCAAAAGGACTCTGGATAGGGTGCCAGGGATATGATGATCCTGTTGCCGGAAAACAATTCAGTTATAAAGTGGTTCATGTGGGTCCCAGAGTTCTTAATGAGACCTCGGAATTTATGCCACAGGATTTTACATTGTACGGAAAATTTGCGCACCCTGAAGTTACTGTGAATGGTACGCCCGGAGCGGAGACTAGTTTTCGGGATTTAAATGTGGTTGTTGATGAAACTTTACCTACCGATAGAATGCTCTCCAATGTCGTTAATACCTCTATGGGAATCACTGTGACGCGTAAAATTTATTATAATGCGCAGCAATTTCACGACAATTATTTTATTTACGATTTTGAATTCAAGAATACCGGGATCTATGATATTGAAGGACATACAGCGCCCCAGGATTTACATGGTGTCATATTTTTCTTTCAGTACCGTTGGGCTATCTGTAAATACATGGGCGCATATGGTTTGGAATATGCCCCGCAGAATGCAACCTGGGGGGCGAACACTGTGAATGAGGTACTCCATCCCAATTATGGTGATGATTATCGAGCCCACTATGCCTATCACGGATTGCATTCAGACTATAAAGGTGATAACATCGGGGCGCCTTACATCACTGAAAACGGCGGAACCGGATTTCTGGGCGCAGCCCAGTTTCCAGGGGTTGTCACAATTTATGCCGATAAGGCATATAATAATAAAGTTGATGATCGGCAACAGCCTAAGCATCAGATTCCAATCTATTCTGATGCGGATGTTACGCAGGCATCATTTAATGATCAGTACAATGAAAATAGTATGACGAAAGAATATGTTACCTATATGAGTGCCGGATTACCTTCCCAGACCCACGCCGATATGGTCGGGGATGGAAATGCCAATGAGTTGCCATTGGCTGGTGCTGGCGGTGTGTCCCAGGGAATTGGTTACGGACCTTATGAGATTCCCTCCGGTGAAAGTATTCGCATTGTGATGGCGGAATGTGTTGGTTCAATCAGCTGGGAAAAGCGGACTAGTATCGGCGCCCAGTGGTTAAACGAAATCACTCCTTATATACTGCCGAATAAACAAGAAACCACGAATAAAAATGAATTTAAAAATGCATGGGTTTTCACAGGTATTGATTCACTATATCAGGCGTTTGATCGTGCTACTCAATCCTGGAATAACGACTTTGCCATTGACCCCGCACCACCACCGCCGGATGAGTTCACTGTCAGCTCCGGCGGAGACCGGATTACACTGGAATGGTCTAATAGCGCCGAAAGCTATCCAAATTTTGGCGGCTATCGTGTTTACCGATCAATTGACCGACCGGATACAACGTTTGAAATGATATACGCCTGCGGTCAAGGCTCGGACAATCCCGTAGTAACAAATATTTATGAAGATAAAAATGCAGTTCGCGGATTTGATTATTATTATTATGTGGTCACTGTGGACGATGGTACGGTTCACCCGTCCCATGTCCAGCTTAAAAGCAGTCTGTTCTGGACAAGAACTATTGAGCCGGCGACACTGACACGACAACCCGGCAGTTCACTGGATGCCATTCGTATTGTCCCGAATCCGTACAATATCAGTGCTTTGAATTATCAATTTGGAACGATTACTAAAGACAGGCTGATGTTTTATGAATTGCCGCCGCAATGTGTGATTAAGATATTCACTGAGCGTGGAGATTTAATCAAAACTATACACCATACTGACAACAGTGGTGACGAAGCCTGGGATTCGCTCACATCATCAGGTCAGGTTATCGTTAGTGGTATCTATATTGCTTACATCGAAGTAACTGAAGATTCACCGCCCAACTTTAAAAAGGGTGATAACGTAATTAAAAAATTTATCGTCGTCCGGTAATAGTCATAGGACATAATAGAAGGAGTTAATCATGTTCAGCCAAAAATTAGATACAAAAATCAGTTTCTTCTTCTTATTTTTAACATCGCTATTTATCCTGAGTTGCGATGATTTTCAAGATGAAACTTATACGATTGATACGATTGATGATCTTGGTATTGAAGCAATCACGGATAAAAATGCCGCTGTAACAATTAAACCGATGAACATCACCTGGAGCGATTCACTGCAGGTGTATATCGGAATTAACACCGGGACTTCGGATACATTTCAGGTTGCAACCATCAACGCAATCTGGGATACACTGATAGAATACGGTATCGAAGTCACTACTGTAGAGTATCGTATTATTAAAGCATTCGATGCGGGTAACACTTTGATCAGTGTGGATACGGTACAATTGGCATCTGTGGATAGCTATGTCACACAACGGGAATCCAATCCATCGGTTGATTCTATCAATGTATCGGTCCCGCATCCGAATTATTTTATGACCGTTGGAGCTAACGTAAACGGATACAGCGTTGCCTACAGACCCCAATCGGCAAGTAAGGTGAACATTTATTCTGATAATTTTGTTAACTATCGGATTCTAGATGTCAGTTCAATGGATACAACCTATTTAGTCCCGTCCACAATTCCATTAGAAGCTGTTGCCGGATATTATACTATTTCAAGTAATAAACCGCCGGAGCCCTATTTAAAATCCCGAGGATCGGTCAATCTGGCGAAGAAAAACTACATTATTCAGGTTATGAAGACGGAGGCGACAATCAATTCAGGCAGGACCTATATATCATTGGTGACAGAGTAAGTAAAGTTTTGAATTTTCATTGGAGATACGATGGATAATACAATTTTTAAAAATTATATTACGGCTGTAGTAGTTTTTCTCTTAGTTGCCAATATTTCTGCCAAGGAGAAGTTAGCGCAGACCGGTTTTCAGTTTTTGAGTGTGGCGACGGATGCCCGGGCTGGCGCGCTGGGTGATGCGATGACTTCCCTGGAGCTGGGCGCGGCGTCGTTGTATTTCAACCCGGCGGGAATGGCGCGGTCGGAAAGCCGCTTTGAGATGCTGGCAACCCAGAACCGCTGGATCGCCGATATAATGTACAACAGTTATGCCGTTTCGTTACGTCCTTTGGAAGGTCGTTATGGAGTATTTGGATTGAGTTTGGTGTCTGTTGATTACGGTGAGGTAGAGGGGACGATGGTCTGGGAGAATGAGCAGGGCTATATAGATACGGAAGTAATGAATCCGACGGCTTTCAGCGCGGGACTTGGGTATGCGAAGAGTCTGACGGATAAATTTGCGGTAGGCGGGCAGATCAAGTATGCGGGACAGCAGTTGGGGAAGAGTATGACGACTGTAGGAACGGACAGTCTGCATGTTAAGAAGAACCTGGCGTTTGCGACGGCGGTTGATTTTGGGACTTTATACCGGACGGGCTTCAAGAGTTTGGTATTCGGGATGTCGGTGCGTAATTTTTCGAATGAGATCAAGTTTGAGAAGGAGGCGTTCCAGTTGCCGTTGACCTTTCGTCTGGGTTTATCGCTGGATTTGCTGGATTTGTTGCCGGAGATGCCGGGTCATAGTTTAATAATGAGCATAGATGCGTCACATCCGCGTTCCTATCCGGAGCAGATGATGGTAGGATTGCAGTATGGTTTTCAGGAGACGTTGTATTTGCGGGTAGGCTATGAGGGTAATCATGATGAGAATGATATCAGTTTTGGATTTGGTTTGTCGCGTTTCGGCTTAAGTTTTGATTATGCTTATACGCCTTATGGTGTGTTTGATAATGTTCAGCGTATGAGCTTGAGATTTAGTATCTAGAGGTAGAAAATGAGGACGTTCAGGAATAAAATCTCAATATTCATTCTACTTGGTCTATTAATGGTATCGGGCAGTCTCTTTGGGGGGATCACCGGTAAAATTGCTGGTTATATTACCGATGCGGAAACTGGGGCACCAATTGCCGGTGCGAATGTAATAGTCGAGGGTACCATCCTTGGTGCGGCAACTGATGTAGATGGATATTACGTCATTTTAAATATTCCACCGGGTACATACACGGCTCATATTTCAGTCATTGGATATGAAAAAGTTACGGTGCAAAATGTTGTTGTAAAAATTGATTTAACTACGAATCTCAATTATGAATTAAAAAGTGAAGCCCTGGAGTTTGGTGAAGTTGTGGTAGTTGCGGAACGCCCAATCGTTGCAGCGGATGTGTCGTCCAGTGAATTAAATTTAAGTGCTGAGAATTTTGAGGCATTGCCGGCAACAGAAATTGATGATATTATTGGACTTCAAGCCGGAATTGAAGTAAGCAGTAGCGGTATTATTATTCGTGGTGGTGATGCCCGGCAAACAGCTTTTATTGTTGATGGTATGATCATGAATGATGAACGTTCCAATATACCTTACACCAGTGTAAACCTCAATAGTGTTGAGGAATTGAAGCTATTGACAGGAGGATTTAATGCCGAATATGGAAATATTCGGTCCGGGGTTGTTTCACTGGTAACAAAAGAAGGCAGTAAATCACAATATAACGGCAATATTGATTTTAAAATCAAACCCCCTTCTCAAAAATATTTCGGTGAATCAATTTATTCAGAAAATTCATATTTCCTGAGACCTTATTTGGACCCCGAAGTTTGTTACGAGGGAACCGATAAATGGGACCTGCATACGAGAAATCAGTATCCCGATTTCGAAGGGTGGAATTCAATCTCGCAGGCTACCTTAAATGACAATGATCCCAGTAATGACTTGACTCCCGAAGCAGCTAAACACCTTTTTGAATGGTATCATCGGCGTCAGGGGGATATTACTAAACCGGATTATCGAGTTGATATCGGTTTTGGCGGACCGGTCCCGCTAATCGGTAAGTTGCTCGGAAACATGAGATTTTATGCTACCTACCATGAATTAAGAGAGATGTTTATTATTCCGCTTTCCTATGACAGTTATTTTGATAACGTTGGCAAACTAAAGTTAAATGCTGATATTACGCCCGAGATCAAGCTGACATTAAATGGACAATATGGGATCACAAAATCAGCGAATCCTTATACCTGGACTACCACCCCTACCGGCAACGTATTACGGACAGATTATGAAATAGCAAATTATGCCCGGTCAGAATTACTCTATATGCCGGGTTGGTTTAGCCCGACTGACATAACGCATACATATATCAGCGCAAAAGTCAATCATTTTCTGAGTTCCACTTCATTCTATGAAGCGAACATACAATATTCGTTAAATGATTATAATGCTTACCAGCTAGCGGTACGGGATACCACGAAAAAATACGAAATCCTGCCGTTTTTGTATACCGACGAAGCACCCTATGGGTACTGGGGATATGGCACCGGTTCCATCGGTGATAACATGATCACCGGTGGGTGGATGAATTTAGGACGGGACAGCAGTAAAATTGCGACACTCCAGTTAAAATTTGATTATGTAAATCAGATTAGCAAAACCAATGAGATTAAAACCGGTCTGCATATTGTATTCAACGATTACGATATCAAATCATCAACCAATAACTGGGGGATGACAACCTGGAATCGAGAACAGGTCTACCGGGTAAAACCATATCGTGCCGGTGTCTATATTCAGGACAAACTGGAGTATGAAGGGATGATCGCCAATCTGGGTTTTAGGTTGGATTATTCCGATGCAAACACCGTAAATTACGTTCTAAATGAATTCGACGATCTGCTCAAAGAAGGGGTTGGTTACACCATTGAAGAGGTAGCCCCGACGGAAAAATCGAAGCCGATTCTGAAACTGAGTCCAAGACTGGGTATTTCCCATCCGATTACCGAAAACTCGAAGATTTATTTTAATTACGGTCATTTTCAGACCGAGCCGACATCCACCAGTCGGTTTCGAATCCAGCGCGAATATAGTGGAAAGGTGACATCAATAGGTAATCCAAATTTGAATTATGAACGAACGATTGCCTATGAAGTAGGATATTCTCATAATTTATTTGATCAATATTTACTAAATATCGTGGGATATTATAAGGATATCAGTAACCAGATTGGTTGGGTAACCTTTACGAATATGAACAACAGTGTCGTCTATTCTAAAGCCGATAATAATTTTTATGAAGACATCCGCGGAGTAGAGTTTACAATTGATAAGCGGAAAGGGAAATGGATCACAGGATTTATTAACTATTCCTATATGATTGGGACGCACGGATATTTTGGTTTATTACGATACTATGAAGATCCCAATGAACAGAGGGACTATGAATCCCGGAATATATATCAGGAAAGACCGGAACCAAGACCCTACCTGAGAGCAAATGTTGTATTTAAAACCCCGCCGGATTTTGGTCCTTCCTTTACCCTTCTAAAACCCCTGGCTGACTGGAATGTCAGTTTACTCTTTAACTGGAAAGCCGGTGCCTATGCTACCTATAATCCGGATAATATCCTTGGCGTTGGAGTCATCAATAATATTCAATGGGTTGATACATATTTTCTGAATTTACGTGTATCGAAAATGATTGGTCTGAAAAGGGTAAAATTACAGCTTTATGCAGATGTTGAAAACCTGCTGAATACAAAATTTCTATCCTATACCGGTTTTTCCGATTATTATGATTATCTTGACTATGTCGAATCACTTCGTCATCCATGGAAGGATGCCATCTACAAAGGTAAAGACAGAATCGGAATCTACCGTGATTGGGATGTCGAATATGATCCGCTGGTCGCAAATCCGGATAATGATCCCGTTATTGCCGCTGAGAATCAGCGCCGAATAGAGACAAAATCTTATATTGACATGCCGAATATACGGTCCTTAACATTTTTAAATCCGCGCATGATTCACTTCGGTATCAGAATTTCATTTTAGGATATTAACGATGGGTTATCAGAAAAAGATGAAAAGTAAAACAATATTGTTTGTATCAATGTTTATAATGGGTGTTTTTGTACATGCCCAGGTTGGTGAATCGGAGAAAAGTTATATCCGTATAGGAGAACTCCAGACCCACATATCCGCCTACGGAAGTGAGAGAGCCTGGAATGAGGTCTATTATGAAGGACTGAAATGGCCTGCGGATTATCGTTATACGGATAATGCTGTCATCAAACGAGCCTGGATTGCTGTAAAAGATTTTACAGATGAAGATGGTGTGGACTGGGATCACTGGGCTACATCTATCTCCAAAGGATATGTGACCAATTCACTGTTTCCAATCGAATTGAGTCAAAGCGCCAAATTCGAGATTCCCAGCGTATATGTTGATGGTGTTGATTGTAATTTACCCTATTATGGAGATTATGATACGGTTGATGTCAATCAGGCGGCGGATCGGATCGTAACAAACATCGTAAACACATCCTGTGGTTTAACGATGACCCGTCGGGTTTATGCATTCAGCCAGCAATATCATGACGACTATATCATAAAAGAGTTTATTTTTGAAAATACCGGTAATACTGATTACGACGATGAAATTGAACTGACGACTCCATTAACCGGGGTCCGAATCGGCTGGAGTACCCGCTATAGTGTTTGTCGTGAAGGTGCATCCAAATCCGACAATCAACAATCCTGGGGCAAACATTCCTGGGTTACCAGAAGAGGTGAAGAGTATGCCAGTCATGCCGGGGAACTCCTGAATCTAACCGAAAGTACTCCGCGGACCCAGTTGGATTGGATTCGCTGCGGATTCAGTTGGATGGGACAATCTGAATCGGTGAATTATGATATGATCGGAGCGCCGGATATTCGGTCTAACGGACGATTGACAGGTCCTCAGTTTGCCGGCACTGCCGTCCTGCATGTGGATAAAAATGCCTCCGTTCCTGATGATGATCCCCAACAACCCACCATGCTCGGCTGGCATGCCGGTGACACATATCCCTCTGTCGGCGATTTAAGAGATACCGATCGACTGGGGATGGGTCAGGTATATGAGATGTTGGGGGGAAAGCCATATCCGAACGAAAGTTATGGTGGTTCCTCACGTATGGATGAATTATATCTGCCCTCGATTATTTCAAAGGTCGATCCCTATACCGTTCACGGTGATGGCGGTGGTACCAATGTCTGGATTACCTACGGTGATTTTGATCTGGATCACGGGGAGTCAATTCGAATTGTTGAAGCCGAAGCGGTGAATGGACTGGGCAGAGCCAAATGTAATGAAATCGGTAATCGCTGGATGAAAGCGTATATGGATGCCAGTGATAGCGGTCCTTTTGAATTACCGAATGGTTCCGATACCGATAATAAAGATATTTTTAAAAATACCTGGTTTTATACCGGCATGGATTCGATTATGCTGGTTTTTAGTAGAGCGTTGAGAAATTATAATCTGGATTTTAATATTCCTCAGCCACCTCTGCCTCCTGAAAATTTTTATGTTAATTCCGGCGGTGACAAAATCAATCTGTCCTGGACGCCGAGTCCCTCCGAATCCGAACCGGATTTCATGGGATACCGGATTTATCGCGGTGTGGGCAGACCCGATACATCTTATACGATGATCGCTGAAATACCTGCTGGCGTCGGTGAATATGATGATCGCGCTGCCGTTCGGGGATTCGCATATTACTACTATATTACGGCGGTGAATGATGGCAGTAATAATTCCAGCGGAATTGCCAATCCGACCGGTCCATTAGAAAGCGGTCGGTTTTATACCCGGACCTCCAAACCCGCGAATTTGCAGCGCAAACCGACAGAATCACTCGAGGCAATCAGGATTGTCCCCAATCCTTATAATATCAGGAACAGAAATCTGCAATATACCGGTGAAGACGATAAAATAATGTTTATGGATATTCCGGGATACTGTAAAATCAGGATTTATACGGAAAGAGGAGATTTAATCAAGACCATTGATCATGATAACGGAAGCGGTGACCAGGCATGGTTGTTAAATACCTCTTCCAGGCAGGTTATCGTGAGCGGAATTTATATTGCACATTTCGAAGTGATCCAAGACCCGGAAGGTCCGGACTATACCTATAAAAAAGGTGATTCCATATATAAGAAATTTATTGTGATACGATAAAGCCTGAAAGGTTAGATATGATATTAATAGCAAATAGTGAAAAAAAGAAAACGTGGGTCGGAGGTAGTCTAGTATTTCTTTTTACTCTTTTATTAATCTCCGACAGCATTGCCAAGGAGAAGTTAGCGCAGACCGGTTTTCAGTTTTTGAGTGTGGCGACGGATGCCCGGGCTGGCGCGCTGGGTGATGCGATGACTTCCCTGGAGCTGGGCGCGGCGTCGTTGTATTTCAACCCGGCGGGAATGGCGCGGTCGGAAAGCCGCTTTGAGATGCTGGCAACCCAGAACCGCTGGATCGCCGATATAATGTACAACAGTTATGCCGTTTCGTTACGTCCTTTGGAAGGTCGTTATGGAGTATTTGGATTGAGTTTGGTGTCTGTTGATTACGGTGAGGTAGAGGGGACGATGGTCTGGGAGAATGAGCAGGGCTATATAGATACGGAAGTAATGAATCCGACGGCTTTCAGCGCGGGACTTGGGTATGCGAAGAGTCTGACGGATAAATTTGCGGTAGGCGGGCAGATCAAGTATGCGGGACAGCAGTTGGGGAAGAGTATGACGACTGTAGGAACGGACAGTCTGCATGTTAAGAAGAACCTGGCGTTTGCGACGGCGGTTGATTTTGGGACTTTATACCGGACGGGCTTCAAGAGTTTGGTATTCGGGATGTCGGTGCGTAATTTTTCGAATGAGATCAAGTTTGAGAAGGAGGCGTTCCAGTTGCCGTTGACCTTTCGTCTGGGTTTATCGCTGGATTTGCTGGATTTGTTGCCGGAGATGCCGGGTCATAGTTTAATAATGAGCATAGATGCGTCACATCCGCGTTCCTATCCGGAGCAGATGATGGTAGGATTGCAGTATGGTTTTCAGGAGACGTTGTATTTGCGGGTAGGCTATGAGGGTAATCATGATGAGAATGATATCAGTTTTGGATTTGGTTTGTCGCGTTTCGGCTTAAGTTTTGATTATGCTTATACGCCTTATGGTGTGTTTGATAATGTTCAGCGTATGAGCTTGAGATTTGCGTTATGAAAATCGGGAGTAATTAATTTTGAAAATAGAAATTGATAAAATATTAAAGGAGTTAGTGTGATGAGAAAAGCGTTTACAATATTTGCACTTGCAACATTATTAATTGGCACAGCCTGTGATATCAAGGAGCCTGTTAGCATCTACACTCCCTATAAAGATGTGGACATTAAACCGGATCCAATAATCGAAAGTGTCACGCCTCCGGATTCTGCTTATGGCGGCGCTGATGAGCGATCTACAGTTACCATCGCAGGACAGCATTTTGGTGATAATATTGACGAAGTAATCGTCAACTTTGGCAGCAAAAAGGCTAATATTCTGTCCCATTCGGAAACCGAAATGGTAGTGACACCACCCGCCCATTTCACCGATTCATTGCGGATCATGATATCCAAGTTTGGGAGCAATGCCAGTTGGGAGTTTGGCGTCTATCAGGATGGAGCAGATTTTCGCCCCTATAAACTGCTGAATCCGGTCTCAAAAATTGCCGGATTTGATGCCTATACACCACCTCAATCTGTTTGTGTGGATGCCGATGGGAATGTATTTGTAACTAATGAGAAAACTATTTTAAGGGTTAACCCCGATGGAACTCTTACTAGTGTCGGTGAATTAAGGGGAAGAAAGACTACACGTTTGCACATGGGACCGGATGGGGCTCTCTATTACACCTACTATTCGAATATAATGAAAGTGGACACAAGTACCTATTCTGTGCACACCTATGATAAATTATCCGGAACTGCACTGGATATGGAATTTGATCAAAATGACAACCTCTATGCTATAGATCAAAACAAGATTTACTCAGTGGATAAGGCTACAATGACACCAACGGCATTGATTGAATTTAATGATGAATTTCCTGACACTAATCTGGCTTGTCTGCGGATTTACAATAATGATCTGTATTTAGCCGGGAGTGTTACAGATTCGAATGGTGTAATCAAGCGTTATATTTGGAAGACCGCCATTGCATCCGGAACCGTATCCGGTAATCTGATTGAGGTAGTTGATTGGTCGCTTACTGATTATCCGAATATCACCGTTGCAAATTTTACTTTTGATGTCAACGGTCAAATACTCATTGCCGCTCAAAGAAACGCCGTTGTTGTCGTGTATCCGACCGGAGAAATCAAGAAACTGTATAATGATATTCTTGGAAAGGAGTATGTTCATCAAATTTACTGGGGGCCGGATAATTTCATGTACCTCAGCACATTTAATGTGAGTGATCTTGAAAATGCAAAATTATTAAAAGTGAATATGTTCGGAATGGGTGCACCCTATTACGGACGTGAATAGAGAGAAGAAACAAATTCCCGATGAATATCGGGGAGAACAATCAAAAGGAGGAAAACATGAGAAAGTTGCTAGTAGCAATGTTGATTCTGACCTGTGTAGTGATGACACAGGCAGGATGGAATTACGCTGAGACTGTGCTGAATTTTGCCAATGATGATTCGGTCAAAATTGGCGGAACAGGCGCAGTTTCAGGAGACTGGTTCCGACAAGCCAGTCCCCACGGAGTTGTCGTTGATGCAGAGGGAAAGTTCTGGGTTGCTTTCCATGATGGTTATGGACCGGACCAGAGCGGCAGCCCGGAATTTATGGTCGGTGAAGATACCTGCCATTATAAACCGCTGTATGTTTTCAATGCCGATGGTACGCCGGCGTCTTTTTCACCGATTACCGTATTGGAATTTCCGGACGGTGTTCTGGATACGCTGTATGCCGAATCGTATGCGAATGGGAGCGGAAAAGGAATTTCTTTAGACAATGATGGGAATATCCTTTATTCAGCCTGGTCCACAGTCTACCTGATCAACTATCAAACCGGTGCCGGTATCGCCCGATTTATTCCCTCTTCACTGGGTTCGATTACTGAAGCTGTGCAGGACGATGCTGGCTTTATTTATGTTGGTTATGTGGTTCCCAGTGGTCGTCCAATCTATCTGTTGGATGAATCATTGGAACGGATTGGTAATGCGGTTGATTCGACATTCCAGATCACACGCTCGCTTTGTGTAAAGACGGGTACTGATGTTACCAGGCTCTATAACGGTACAACCTGGAATGGCAATGGTGTGATGGTCTGGGAATCCGAGAATCCGGAATTCGAGGAATTTGCACCGGTTGATACAATCGGGAATCTTGCCGAATACACGGTCGGCGATACAACCTATACCAATGTCAAATTGTGGTCTAGCTCTCTCGACTGGACACCCGACGGTAACCTGCTGGTTGGCTCGTTAAGACAATCCTGGGCTGGTCCGCTGGGAAGCCAATGGTGGATTATGGACCCGGTTACCGGAGAATATTATGATAATTTTGGTGTTCCGGTTGATGATGAAATCGGGAATTCTCCCTGGGGACATCATGTTCCGGGCGGTGCTAACGGTCCGCGCGGTGGGTTTTTTACCGATGCTACGACCCTTTATACCGTCGATTTTTATCTGGCAACTCTTGACAAATGGACCTGGGAAGAAAGTGCGGTGGATAACGATGTCGTAGTGGTTGATAAATTCTCGCTAAAACAGAATTTCCCGAATCCGTTTAACCCGGTTACGACAATTCAGTACAGTATCGCAAAAGATGCCGATGTAAAACTGACGGTTTATGACATGCTGGGTAAGGAAGTGCAGACTCTGGTAAACAGCCGTGTAACCAGCGGCAATTATCAGGTTCAGTTTGATGCCTCCAATCTGGCTACCGGAGTGTATATCTATCGTCTTGAGACAGAAGGTCAGACATTATCAAAGAAGATGATGTTCCTGAAATAGTACCTTCGGATTTCAATTGAAATAAAGGCTGGTATTTGAAAATACCAGCCTTTATTTTTTTTCGGTTCTCTTCAAATGTTACTAACCCGGATAATTCACCGCTGAGTACACACCTCCCCGACTGAACCGGTCAGGCAGGGAGATTCCGGGGATTACTAATATATAATAGCATAGGTGCCTCAAGCTAGGGGGTCCTTTTTCAAAATAAATTACGTCATAGCCTCAGCCGGATTTATCACTTTCACCGTAAAGCGCTAAGACCTTAATAATCCTTTGCCCAAACAGGGATACGCTTGGAGCGCCCTTAGCGTTGTCTACGACAGCGTACTTGGTGACTAATGAATTAACCAGGCTATAAAAATACTCCAAAATGCGAACCTCTTTTGCTATACGGTTAGCTCAATTTAAAAAAAATATTTCTACTTTTTAAGGATACTTATTAGCCCATATACATCAAGAAAAGCCACCTGAGTAGTAAAAGACAGGTGGCTTTCTCACATAGTCAGGAAATACTATTTCAACAGCAACATTTTCCTGGTGCTGACCTTGTTATTATTGGTCAGCCGGTATATATATTGACCTGACGGAAGATCTTTTGCATCAAATAAATAATTATATACTCCTCTCTCCAGTTTTTGATCAACTACCGTTACCACCTGTTGCCCTAAGATATTATAAATGAGTAATTTCGTTGGTCCTGTTTGAGCGATTGAAAAACGGAAGGTTGTTGTCGGATTAAAGGGATTGGGATAGTTCTGTTCCAGATTGAATTTGACCGGCACTGACGCCAATTCCACGACACTACTGGGATAAACAGTCAGGAAAAACCTGCTTGTATCGGCTAACTCTCCAATACCATAATCTTTTACAATAATAGTGACGAGCGAGGTTCCCGAATACTCATCAAGAGTCCTTACGTATACTGTAGAACCGGAAGTATGCCCTCTAATATAGAAATAGACACCGGAAGTGTCCGACTGACAGATTATTTCATGAATATCAGCAGGATCAGGATCGGTCCAGGTTGGATAAATCTTGACATAATTGCCGGCAATTACCGAGGTATCTGGTAACTCCTCAAGTACCGGTGGGGTATTGGGCGGCGCCTGTCCGGATGTTCGCTTAACGAGGCGCAAATTATCAATAAATATTCTTCCGCTCCAGGCAGAATTTTCTGTTTTCGTCAGTTGAAAACTATCCATTCGGAGATTGCCGTCGAGCGTTCCGTCACCTAACCACTCGCCATTAATACCCGCTCCCAGGTCCCACTCTACCAGGCGCCATCCGACCCAATCAATTTCTATCCAGGGACTGACTTCATGGTTTTCGGCTAATTCAGCGGGATATTTATCATCAACTGCAAACCGAAAGAGGGTTCCGCTGCCGTCACCATAGATATAGCACTGCAGGATGGATGATGTATCAAAGATGATTTCCCGGGTCGTACCGCCGGCTAAATATTCTCTAAGTAAATAGTTTGTAATTGTTGTATCTGAATCCCACTGGTATTTAATATACGCGGACCGTTTAGCATCCGCATTAAATTCTGATGCCGGAAGATAATTATCGGCGGATATTCCGAAGGCGCAATTACCTGCCACTACGCCCTGCGTACTACCCGAATATGTCGGTGATTCCCAGCCTGAGTTGGTGGTAAAATTGTCAATAATGTTTTTAGACGAGTAGTAATAATCAGGGGTAACGAAGTCAATATAAAAATTTTCAGACATCGGATTCCCCAGCGTGTCGGTAATTCCGGTGCTAAGGGTGACCAGATTTACCGCATTTGATACCAACTGTGAAAACGACCGCAGATTTAAAATCGTTTTTCCCTCTTTTGTCGTCAGAACCGGTTCGATTGTTACGGAATACCCATCCGATATCATTGAAATTGTGGTGGGATTGACGGAATTTGGGTCCAACAGCTCATCAAATTCCACTGCTATACAATCATCCAGATCAAACTGGGAAATATCCTGATTCGGGTAACTCTTTAAAACAATCGGTCCGCTGAGATCAACCTCATATGTGGTAAAGGAAATTGAATACTGATCGCCGGGAGTACCGTCACCGTCCCCATCCAGAGAGACGCCGTTGATATCTGTTATCGTCGGTAGTAATGTCAGTGTATAATTGGTCGCAAATTCCATTGGTTCCGCCAAATGAAAGACGACGACTGTATTTTCTTTAGTCCAGGAAAAGCTCTTAATGTTGATTTGTGGCTCGCTGGTAATTTTTGATGCAAAACCAGTTGTGTCAATAGACTTGGAAAATTCTATGGTAATGGATACGTTAACCGGTACTGTGCCTTCGTCAACTGGAATTGAAGAGCAGATAACCGGAGGAAAAGATGGAATTGAATCGGTTACCAATACGTCTGTGATTGATGATTCACTCCAGTAGCGATCCAGGCTGGTAGCGGCATAGTGGTATTTACCATTGTAATTCTGAGTCCCCGGAAAACTGTCAATGAGAGTATAGGCGGTATTTCCGAAATGGATGTCAATTATTTCAGCACTGGCTGCATCAATTACTTCGTTCTCGGAACGGTAAAGAAGAAACCATTGATTTTCTGTTTCGCCGGGGTCAGGAGTAACCGTAATTTCATACTTTAGCGGATCTGATTTGGTCAGATTAATTGATGGTGGTGCTAATGTCGGATTTTGACGGTTGCTGCGGATTTTTGTTTTTGCTTTGAATACCGTTTCACCTGCCTCTTCCCAGTATTTCGCGCCGTTCCAGCTGCCATAGCTGAAGAATTGA
>OMKS01001122.1_pt1 | contig 24522 bp, 25 predicted proteins | sample 1674721 | NCBI WGS metagenome assembly OMKS01 (sample SAMN06264996, study PRJEB25208) | sediment metagenome | isolation source: hot spring sediment | place: USA: California | collected 2014-09-02
GGCCTCGCCACATGGAAGACAGGGTGCATCCGATTGTAGGAAAACCCCGAGGAAATCCTGCGATAGTTCAGTGGAGCCTTGAGAAACAGCTTCCTGATGGGTTTGCCCTGATCGTTATAGTATCCGGAGATTCCATTGTTGTCGTTATAGTAGATGGCGACGTGCTCCCGTCCCTGGTTGGTGAAGCGTGCGGCGAGCACCTTGCCGTATCCTTTGAATGTCCCTTCCACGCTGTATGTTTCATAGAGTACGGTGAAGCTGTCTCCCTCCCGGATGTCGGTAAAAAAGTTGATATCCCAGGCGAAGATATCGCTGAGCGCCATCACCAACTCCGGCGAGACCCCTGCCTTGACTGCAGATTCATAGAGCGAACTCGAGATCGTTCCCTCTGCCCGCTCGTAGCTGATGTCGATCTCCAGGGTCCGCCTTGATGCAATAAACCCTCCCCCATCGGAGACGACATCGAGAAAATTCAGCGCGTCTATCTCATAGCAGAGCTTCGCGAGCTTCGGAGGTGTCTCCCCGGTAATCCACACGCTCAGAAGACGCTCGGGCACGAGACCCGAGAGGTTGTACACCTTCTTCACAGACTTGATCAACGCGTCTGTCTGGTAGGCGCAGACCCCGACCGAGTCAAGGATGCTGGAGAGATTGTCTCCCTTCTGAATGGTGAAATCAACCTGTTTCAGCTCCCCGTCATACGAAGGATTGAAGATCCTCTCGATGTGCTCCATGGTGGCTTCGATGGTGTCTTCGGCAATGCTCACCCTCAGGCGACGAAGATCGGAGATCTCGTATTCGATTCCGATGAGCTGCTGGGTGTCGGGGCTGAATATCAGAACAAGCTCGTGACCGGGAAGCACTTTCGAGAAGTCAAACACCTCCTTGGTGGCCTGGAGTATGTCGGCTGCATGGAGATGAGGTATCCCGTTGCTCTGCATGATCTTGAAGAACGAATCTCCACGGCCTAGGGTGGTGCTCATTCTCACGGGGGTCATACCTGGAAGATCTCCTGATGTTTCGGGCAGGAGTTCGGTATATGTCCCGGGGGGCTCGGGAACGTGGCGTGCTTCCATCTCTGTCGCTACATCATCAGAATCACCGGACAGGAAATACCGCCCCAGAACAAGGGCAATGACCACGAAAAGGAGCAGTGCAACGAGACGCGGGATCGACAGTTTTCTCTTTCGCAGGAGGCTCCTTGTCATGGTAGGAGCTTTATAGCAAGGAACATCTTGATCTATCAAGCAAGTTCTGCTTTTATCACCCTCGTGTATGCCTTCGTAGCCGATGTCCATCTGAAGCCCGGAAACACCTCGGACAAGAGACACCTGATATCCTGGATAAGAACTGTCAAAGAACAGGCTCAACAGATCTATATCCTCGGAGACCTGTTCGACTACTGGTATACCGGAATGGACCTCCTCTTTGAAGAAGTCCTTGAAGAACTTCACGATCCGTTGATACACCTTATTCCCGGCAACCGGGATTTTCTCCTGAACAACTGCCGTGATGCACGCATTGATGTTTCACGGACAGAAGAAGTGCGGCTCAGCCTCTATGGAATTGACGTCCTGATCGCCCACGGCCACACCCTGACAGAGGGTGATTGCGGATTCAAATTCGTTCATGCCTGTGTATGGCCAGTGTTGAGACTCCTGGACAGGGTGCTGCCACTGAGACTCAAGGATGCCTGCGGCCGATTTCTCGTCTCTTCTTCTGCGAGCGTGAGACCGCTTCACGCAGAGATCACGGATCGTGCAGCGCTGGTGCGCGGGGTGGAAACGGTGATCTGCGGACACCTGCACCGCAGCGTCGTGACCGAGCACCTTATTGTCCTGCCTGCTTTTTTCCACAGCGCTTCGTGGCTTTCCTGGGATGAAACAGGGCCCCGATTCTGCACCTTCAGCAAAGGCCGTTCCCCGACGGCGAATCTTCCCCCGGAGCGCTGCTGAATGCAGTTCTTCAAAGGATTCAACCGTTCACTCCCGATCTTGCCCGGGTACGAGCGTAGTTCCGTACTCTCTATCCGCTGAGCATGATCCTGGTGAGGATGGGCATGGCCATGAACGCCCCGATGGTGCTGCCCAGATTGGCGAAGATGACTACCAGGAGAATCCTGGTCACGGGGTTTTTCCACCATCCTCTCACCGTGGAGATGTCATCCTGGATCGTTTCAAAATCCATCACCCGTGGTTTTTTCAGATAGGCTTCGGAGAGCCCTGCAAACCACCCGGCAGCCAGTGTCGGATTCAAAGAGGTGACGGGGGATGCAAAGGCGGCAACCATGATCGTGATGGGATGGGCCAAGGCAAGCGCAGCACCCAGTGCGGAAAAGAATGCGTTGCAGACAAGCCACCACTTCACCATTTCATATCCCTGGCGTGCGCCCCCGAAAAAAAAACCCGAGGTGATGAGCACGAGAATCATCACGGGAATAATCCATTTCCACGGACCTGAGCGGCTTTGCGGGACCTGCTGAAGTTCTGACAGATTCGCTGTGGGAGACCTCAATTCATCCATGAGCCCGCCGAGGTGTCCCGCTCCCACCACGGCAAGGGATTTTCCCGACTCGAGGGCTCTGAGCTTGAGGGCCATGTATGCATCGCGTTCGTCGATGAGCACTCTCTTTACCGTGGGTGCCTGTTTTGCCACTTCTTCAATCGCAGAGGTGAGCACATCCTTGTCTTTGAGTCTTTCGATATCCTCTTCCGAGAAATCCTCGAAGGAAAACAGGATCGAAAACAAGGATGAATAGAGAAGTTTTACCTTCTCCCACAGGGTAAGCATCCTCCATGCACGCTGGAGCGTTATCTGAATCGGTCTGTCAATGAGCGCAACGGGAATTTCCTTTTCCTCGGCCAGTTCGATGGCAGCCCTCATCTCCTGGCCCGGCGTGACCCCGAGCCGTTGACCGATGCGCCGCTGAAATGCCGACATGATAAGGTTTGCAAAGAGGAACGCCGATCTTTTGTTCTTTACGATGCTGATGATATCCATTTCCCGCCAGAGCCCGGGGTTTTTGAGGACATCATATCGTGCCTGGCAGAGTTCGACGGCTACCGTATCGGGATCGGTTTCCTCGATGGTGGATCGGACTTCCTCGACAGAACTGTGTGAGACATGGGCTGTGCCGACAAGGATGATTTGTTTTCCTTCGAGCTGTAGATGTTCTACCGGCATGGAGGATCTCTATATACGCGAAGGGACTCCATGGTCAAGGAGAACCGTGCTCAAGGGGACCGTATCGACTCAGAGAGGTTTCTGTGTACGGGTGCCCGGGCTTCTCTCCGGTGGAGTTCATGAGGTTTGAGTACGGCTTCCCTCACCAGAAGCGTTCATCATGAGATAGGCGTCGATGAACGCGTCGAGATCTCCATCCAGCACCGCATCCACATTTCCGACCTCCAGATTGGTCCGGTGGTCCTTGACGAGCTGGTAGGGCTGGAGGACGTATGAACGGATCTGTGAACCCCAGGCAATCTCCTTCTTGGCCTTCGTAAATTCATCGAGCCGTTCCTTCTGCTTCAGCTCTTCAAGCTCGTAGAGCTTCGATGCAAGCAGCTTCATGGAAAAGGCCTTGTTTTTATGCTGCGATCGCTCATTCTGGCACTGAACCACGATGCCGGTGGGAAGGTGCGTGATCCGTACCGCGGAGTCTGTTTTGTTCACATGCTGCCCGCCATGGCCGGAGGCACGGTACGTATCGATCCTGAGATCCTTTTCGTCGATCGTGATGTCGATGGACACGTCTATTTCGGGTGTGATCATGACCGAGGCAAAGGAGGTGTGCCTTCTCTTGTTTGCGTCAAAGGGGGAGATTCTGACGAGACGATGCACCCCCGATTCTCCCTTGAGGTATCCGAATGCCCACTGACCCGCAATTTCTATGGTTGCGGACTTGATTCCCGCCTCCTCATCTGAAAGGATGTCGATGATCTTCGTTCTGAAGCCGCTTCTCTCCCCCCACCTGAGATACATGCGCAGGAGCATCTCGGCCCAGTCCTGTGCCTCAATCCCCCCTGCACCTGCATGGATCTCCAGAAATGCACTCTTCGGATCGTCGCGCCCGGACAGTACATGCGCCTTTTCAATTGAATTCATCTGTCTCGTGAGGCGATCCACCGTCACCTTGATGTCCGGCATGGCCCCGGCCTCATCCTCGGCTGCCAGTTCGAGGAGAACCTGGAGATCCTCCCAGTGCCGGGATACTTCGTTCCAGGTGGCGAGGATATTTTCGAGGCGAGCTTTTTCCGACTGAATATCCTTCATCCGGGCGTGGTCTTTCCAGATCTCGGGGAGTGAAAGCTGCGAATTGAGGGCTTCTAGACGCTGGGTCTTTTCAGGTACTTCAAAGATACCCTCGTACGTATTCGAGCTTTTCTCCGAGGAGTTCGATGGTATACTGAAGGTCTGCTTCCATGGGATTTAAGGCTTTATCACCCCTTGAAGTACCTTGTCAATGCTCCAATCCCGCCGAAAACCATCCAGATCCAGCAGACAAGAGCGCCATATCGCGTATGGAAGGTCATCTCAGTGCTCCTGGTGATGTCTCTGAGAACCACGCCTTCTTCCAGGAGTTCGATACGGGCCACGGTCCTTCCGAAAGGATCCACAATGGCGGAAATGCCGTGGTTCACGGATCGCAGGAGCCATCTCCTGGTCTCGATAGCGCGAAAGCACGCCATCTGAAGATGCTGTTCGGGCGTGGACCAGGTCCTGAACCATGCATCGTTGGAAACATTGGCAAGATACTCTGCTCCCTGGAGACTCAGCTTCCTGGAGATATCGGGAAAGATGCTCTCAAAACAGATAAGCACACCGATACCTGAGATGGGGTGGATCTGGCCGCCTGAGGAGAAATTCCCAACCCCCTGGGTGAGCCCCCCGAATATCGGCTCAAGAATATCCGCAAAGGGGAGATACTCTCCAAAGGGCACCAGGCGTACCTTGTCATAGAACCCCTCGATGGCGCCTTTTCTGAGAAGCCACACGCGATTGTACAGGTTTCCTTCTGCATGCGCCGGACTGCCCACAAGAAGATCTGCCGGACTTTCCCTGCTCAAGGCAAGAACGCGCGGAGTCAGTGTCCATTCCCTGAACAGGTAGAACGGACATGCGGTTTCGGGCCAGACGACAATCTCTGCCCCCTGGTCCATGGCCTGTTCAGTGAGACGAATGTACGTATCGAGGATGGAGCCGGCCCTCTCCGGTCCCCACTTTTCCTCCTGGGGGATATTCGCCTGCGCAACAGCAGCCCTAGCCCTGATGGTATCAGCCTCTGCTGGGCTCTCCTGGAGACGCCAGTGGCCCCAGACGAACACCCCGACAATGATCCCCAGAGAGACTATGGCGAGGGAGTAGTGCTTCCTGAACACCTTGTAGATGGACACGTTTCCGAGGATGACGAGCCCACTGATGAAATAGACCCCCCCGATCTCGGCGATCTGGGCCAATTGCAGGAAGGGAAGCTGGGAATGACCCACGAGGGCCCAGGGAAAACCCGAGAACGGCACCCGTGACCTGATGATCTCCAGGAATATCCACAGAGCAGGCAGAGTCAGGTATGCGTATCTGCTGGAGAGGAACCTGCGTGAAATGCATGCGAATACAGAGAAGTACAGGCAGAGGTAGGCCATGAGGAGAAAGAGGAGCAGGCTCGCGGGAAATAGGCTCATACCTCCGTAGAAGAGCATGACGTATGCCACCCAGTAGATGGTTCCCGCCCAGGCAACAAGACCGGATACCAGCCCGTAGAAGGAGGCTTCACATGCATTTTTCCCATCCAGGGCGAAAAACAGGGGAACTGCAAAAACCCATGCACAGTACCAGTGATTAAAGACTGGGAAAGAAACGGTATAGAGCAGTCCCGACAGAATAGCCAGGAGGAGAGATCTCAACCCTTGGTTTCCTCAGGAGGGGCATGGACCACGAGTTTTGAGATCCTTTTCTTGTCAGCCCCCACAATTTCAAAGATGAACCCTCCGAATTCCATGGTTTCTCCGGCGTGAGGTATCCGCTCCATCTGGAAGGTGATGAAGCCTGCCACGGTATCATAATTCCCCTCGGGGATGTTTGCCTTGAAAACCTCGTCAAACTCATCGATGGGCATTCTCGGATTCACTGAATAGGACCCGTCACCCCTGAGGGTAACGTCCTCTTCGTAGAATTCATCATCCTCATCGATCATATCGCCGACAATCTCCTCGATGATGTCACCGATGGTTACGATACCGTCAACCGTTCCGTATTCGTCGATGATGATGGCCATCTTATTGCGCTGCTGCCTGAATTCCTTGAGCAGATCGATGAGTTTCTTTCCTTCGGGGATGAAGTAGGGCGGGTGCAAAAGTTCCCTGATGGTCGTGATTTCTTCGGACGATTTCCAGTACTTCAGGATATCCTTTGCAAAGGCAATCCCGATGATATTATCCAGATTCTCTTCGTATATCGGAATTCTCGAATATCCTTCTTTCTTGATGAGGGCAACGAGATCATCCAGGGAGGACGTGCACTCAAGGGCAACCATATCTCCCTTGGGGACCATGATTTCCCCCACTGTCGTGTCCTTCAGAACGAGGATGTTGTGGATCATGTCTCCCAGATCTTCATTGATAATTCCCTTTTCCTCCACTTCATCCAGGAGCTTCTCGATCTCGTTCTCGGTATTCGATTCGCCTCGCTCACCCCTCAGGAAGGACCAGATCCGCTTCAGTACAGGAGCTGCTTGCTGGCTTTCTTCACCGTTATCCAAGGGAGGACTCCTTCCCATATATTCCCTGTTTTCTCTTCTCTACCCGATTCCTGGCGTCCCGTCAATCAACGAGTGCACCTCCTAAACATGTATCTGCAATAGTATCAGGGAGATAAGAGGATACCACGGCGCTAACCCTCTTCAAATTCCCTTCCGGATCACGTACGCCCTCGGTGACCCCACATACAAGAGCCCGGGTGAGCATCTCTGATCGGGTTCCGCAAGTCGAACCAGACCTTCACCGATCACGGGGGAATCCCTTCAGGAAGCATCACCGTGATAAAACGACGAGGATCGTTGAAGACCCCTCCCGAGTGTGCTATGGGAGATGCAGACTTTGTTTGACAGGAGAAATCGTATGCAGGACTATTCCTTTACCGGAACAAAAAGATACGTTCTCGATGAAGAACTCTCGAAGATCGTCAATGCGAGCATCAGGCTGGAAATGCCCCTGCTCATCAAGGGGGAGCCGGGAACGGGAAAGACCCTGCTCGCTCACGCGATAGCAGAAAATCTGAACATGCCCTTGATCGTGCTCAATGTGAAATCCAGTATGAAGGCAGTAGAGGCCCTCTACCAGTACGACACGCTCACCCGACTGAATGACAGCCGGTTCGGCGACTCTTCGCGTGACGTGAGCAACATCGAGGACTACATCAAGATGGGAAAGATCGGTCAGGCTTTTGTCTCAGAGACCAAGGTGGTCCTGCTCATCGATGAGATAGACAAGGCCGACACCGACTTCCAGGATGACCTGCTGGACGTGCTCGACCAGATGTCCTTTGACATCATCGAGATCGACAAAACCATCCCGGCCAAGAACAGGCCTATCATCATCATAACGTCAAATGCCAAGAAAGATCTCTCCGATCCTTTCCTGGGCAGATGTGTCTTTCACCACATCGCCTTCCCCGATCAGGAAATGATGATCAAAATCGTGCACGCCCATTTTCCGGATCTTGATCAGAGGCTTTCCGAGGCGTGCATCGAGACCTTCTACCGGCTCAGAAACGTCAAAGGGATTGAAAAGAAGCCAGCAACCCGGGAACTCATCAACTGGATTCGGATCCTCCTCATGGACAAGAATTTCGACCCGAGACACCTCTCGAAGAACACTGTCCCGTTTCTCGGGGTTCTGTTTAAAAAGAGTGAGGACTACAAGATCGTGCAGCGACAGGTGGCGGGTTCCTTCTAGGAACAGATCCGATGTTTGCGGAATTTTTCTTCCTGCTCAGAGAAAACGGCATACCCATCTCCCCGTCGGGATTTCTCAGACTCCAGGAGGCTCTTCACAAGGGTCTCGTCTGTTCACTGGACGATCTCTACTCAGTGTCCAGGGCCGTGATGATAAAATCTGAACGCCACTTCGACATCTACGACCGCGTCTTCGCCCACTTCTTCCAGGGCGCAGACCTCAGCGGCGATCTCAGTTCAGAAATCGACCTGGCGATCCAGGCCATGCTCGAGGAATGGCTCAAGGATCCCCAGGAACTGGCAGAACTCCTTGGTCTCGACAGGGAGATGCTCGCAAAGCTCAGTCCTGAAGAACTGGAAGAGTATTTCCGGCAGAGACTCAAGGAGCAGACCGAGCGGCACGATGGTGGAAACCGGTGGATCGGAACCGGTGGAACCTCTCCCGTGGGACACTCCGGTTATCACCCCGGAGGAATGCGTGTGGGGGGTCAGTCTCGATCCAAGTCAGCGGTGAAGGTGGCGCTCGACAGGAGGTATAGAGATTACACCCAAGATACCAGGCTCGGCCCGTCACAGGTATCCGAGGCCCTCAGAAGACTGCGCCACATGAAACCGGCAGGACCGAAAGATACGGTGAACGTCAATGAGACAATCTACCAGACCATGAAAAATGCTGGTGAGATCGAGATCGTCTTCGAGCGTTCCCTCAGGGATAAGCTCAAGATCATTCTCATGATCGACAACGGGGGATTTTCCATGGACCCCTATGTGAACGTGGTGCAGATCCTGTTCAATCACTCGAAGAACCAGTTCAAGGATCTGCAGATCTTCTACTTTCACAACACGATCTACAACCGGGTCTGGAGAGATCCGCAGCGATTTGAAAAATCCGTGTTCATCGAGGAGTTCTCCCGATATGATCCAGAAACGAGGCTCATCCTCGTGGGTGATGCATCCATGGCCCCCTACGAACTCTTCAGCAGAAACGGGGGCATCTCCTATTCGAGTAAGTCTGATGCGAGCGTAAAAAAGCTTGAATTTCTCGCAAAGACGTTTAAACATACTGCGTGGTTGAATCCGAAGTATGAGTATTCATGGTCGCACACCCAGACCATCGGTGCCATACGGGAACTGTTCCCCATGTTCGAGATCACCCTTCATGGATTGGAGAAGGCTATCGACCATCTGATGAAGAAAAACTGATCACGTGCGCGCCCGTAGCTCAGTAGGATAGAGCGTAGGCCTCCGGAGCCTAAGGTCGCAGGTTCGATCCCTGTCGGGCGCACCAGGTTCTCCCTTTCATATCACGGAAAACGATGGTTCCAGTGGCGATTGATGTTTTCCATCGTTGGCAGCAGCAGAAACGCAACGGCGATGGAGCGCTGAAAAGAGACAGATCAACGTGCAGGGAAAACGATCGATGGTAAATCTCCTGGACCTTGACAGGGAGCAGATGAAAGAGCTCTGTGCAGACAAACCCTTCAGAGGCGACCAGATCTATTCCTGGGTATACGGCAAGGGGATCAGAGATATCAATCAGATGACGAATCTCCCGAAGGATCTCAGGGAGAATCTTGCACAAAGGGCACACATCAGCTATCCCGAGGTTGTTGCGAGGCAGGTATCCTGTGACGGCACGGAGAAGCTCGTCTATACACTCACTGACGGGAGTACCATCGAGAGCGTCCTCATGCCGGAAAAATCCCACTGGAGCATCTGCATCTCGTCTCAGGTCGGCTGTGCTCTGGGGTGCGCCTTCTGCTGCACCGCAAGAAACGGGTACACGAGGAACCTGAGCCCCGGGGAGATCCTCTCGCAGGTGCTCTACCCCATACATACGTTTCCGGAGCGGACCTTCAGAAACGTGGTCTTCATGGGTATGGGTGAACCCTTGCTCAATTACGACAATATGCTCCAGGCAGTTCATATCTTGACAGATCCGTGCGGGCTGCAGATCTCAACGAGACGGGTGACCATTTCAACGAGCGGGATCGTTCCCGCGCTCTCTCGTCTCGGCAGAGAAACAGCGGCGTGCCTCGCCATTTCGCTGAATGCCTCCTGCGATGAAAAGCGATCCAGCCTCATGCCGATCAACAGAACATACCCGCTCTCCGAGATCATGAAGGCCCTGCGGGAATACCCCCTGCCAAACCGCAGGCGGATCACCATTGAGTACGTGCTCCTGAAGGATTACAATGACAGCGGTGCCGATGCCAGGGATCTGATCCGCCTCCTCCATGGGTTGAGGGTGAAGGTAAACCTCATACCCTTCAATCCGTGGCCTGGCTGCGATTTTCAGGCCCCTGACCAGGAACGGGTGCTGGCCTTCGAGGCACAGCTCAAGAACAGTCCCTTCGCCGTCATGGTCAGGAGGGAAAAGGGCAGAGACATCCTGGCGGCATGCGGCCAGCTTGCAGGAAAGGGAAAAAATGAAGGCCCAGAATCTTATTGACTTCTTAGGTGACCCACAGGCCTACCCGGAAAAACCAGGCTCCGTGAACCTGGTCCAGACACACATTTCCTGGGTTTTCATAGGAGATCGCTTTGTATACAAGGTTAAAAAACCTGTGGATTTCGGGTTTCTGGACTTCACCTCGCTGGAAAAGAGACGCTTCTACACGCACGAGGAACTGAGGCTCAACAAGCGGTTTTCTCCCGACGTGTACCTCTGCGTACTCCCGATATCCCGTCTGGAAGATTCTTTTCTCCTCGGGGATGAGTCCCATGTTGAGGAGTACGCCCTGAAGATGAAGCGCATCAGCGAAGACCACATGCTCTACCAGCTTCTCCTCTCCGGATCCGTTTCCACCAGTGACATGGAGCGCGTGGGCAGACATCTGGCAACGATCTACAGGGACATCCCCAGTGATGAAAAATCACAAGCCTTCGGAACCCTCCAGGTCATCTCCGGCAACGTGAGGGAAAATTTCGATCAGACACGCGCGTATCGTGGCGGACCCATTTCCGAGGAAGCCTTTCGAGCGATCGAGGACTGGAGCCTCTCCTTCATGGAAAAGAACCAGCACCTGTTTGAAAAAAGGATCCGGGATGGACACATCAAAGACTGTCATGGAGACCTGCACCTCCAGCACATCTGCCTCGAGGATGACACCATCACTGTGTTCGACTGCATCGAGTTCAACGAGCGGTTCCGCTTCGGCGACGTGGCCTCCGACGTGGCCTTCCTGTCAATGGACTGCGACTTCAACGGACACGGCGCTCTGGGAGATGCCTTTGTCGATTCCTATATCGCCACCTCGGGCGATTCTACCCTGCGCCACGTCCTGAAGTTTTACAAGGTGTACCGGTCCTATGTGCGGGCAAAGGTGATCTCATTCATGCTGGACGACACAGGACTCGACGCCGGTGCACGAAACGAGGCCTTTCACAAGGCCAGAAACTACTATGATCTGGCCCACAGGTATGTCACGGATGATCATTGATCTTCACATCCACACAAAAGAGGGATCAGACGGGAGGTGGCCCCTCGAGCAGATCTTTTCCGAGGCCGCACGACGCGGGATCGGGCTTCTCTCCATCACAGATCACGATTCCCTCGAGGCCCAGCAGAAAGCACGGGCCCTTGCCACGCATCACGATATTGCATACCTCAGTGGAATTGAGCTCAATGTCACCTTTTCTCACCCGTCACTATTCCAGGGAAAAGGGATCTCACTGGATTTTCTCGGGTATGGGTTCGATATCGCTCATGCTCCCCTGAGTTCCAAGCTCGCTGCCTTGAGAGACCATCGGATCAAACGTGCGGAGATGATCCTGGAGAACGTGAATGCAGAACTCAGGAACCAGGGCGTTCAGGAACTCACCTCGGAAGACTTCTCCGAGATTCAGGCACAAGCCGATGGGTCTCTCGGACGTCCCCACATCGCGAACTACCTGATGAAGAAAGGGCTCGTTCAAGACAAGAAAGAGGCCTTTGATAGATATCTCGTCAGGTGCGATGTGCCAAAAATGCCCCTGGGGCTCGAGGAGGCATCGGACCTGATCAGGTCTGCAGGGGGAAAACTGGTCCTGGCCCATCCGAATGACGTGCGGGGCACCTCCCTCGTTGCTGCAGCCTCATCTCTGAGAGATCAGCTCAGGATCATCGAGACCATGATGATACCCTTCGTGGACGGGGTAGAATGCTGGCACCCCTGTCACAGCAGGCAGAGCACGAAAGCATACCTGGATTTTGCGCGAAGACGGAATCTTCTGGCAACAGGAGGCTCGGACTGCCACCAGCAACCCGTTCTCATGGGGAGTGTCGCTGTGCCTGACTGGGTTGCCGAACAGTTTTTTGGAGGAGACATCAGATTGCCCCTGAAGCCATTTCGAGCACGAGGGAAGGAAAACTCACCGAGCAGCGGAGGAAGACAGAGATGAGAGAGCCTTTCAAGACCTACGTTGATCGTGTCATTGGTAATGACATGGTGATAATCGCCTGCGGTCTGCCCGCGACCAACAAAACAGAAACCCTGGAAGTGATCGCCCGGTCCAAAGGATACACGATGCTCAGGACAGATATCATTCGCAAGGAGGTGCTCAAGGGTGAGGACATCTTCGATGAAAAGGTCGCCGCCGACATGGACAAAAGGAAGCGTGTTTATGAAACCATGTTTGCCATGGCCGAGGATCTCGCCGCGAAAGGCAGGGGGGTGATCCTCGACGCAACCTTCCTCACCCAGTCTCTGAGAAAGCGGGCCGCGGAGGTTGCTGCTCGCAACGGCAAAGTGTTCGTGATCCAGCAGACTCTCTGCCCCGAGGACTACTCCCTGAAGAAAATCTCCAGGAGAACACGAGAACGCTACGAATCAAACGCACTGACCGAGCAAGCCTACAGAAACAACAAGAACAGATTCGAGGCCGTTGACCTCACTGCTCTGCAGGAAGCGTTTCCCGGCCTGAAGATCATTCATCTCGTGATAGACACGGGATCGGATTCCGAGGATCAGTGGTTTGTCATCAGTGAGACCGTCTGTTGATGAGCACGCTTCACACACCTATTGCCTCTGTATCATCACAGGCCCGTCTGCGCCAAAGCAAGGCACGTACTCCCTGTGGAGTCACTCCGCGCACGGCACGGTGACGGGGAATGGTTCTTGATATTCAAAGCTCCGGTGACGATAGGAGAGATGAGACAAAAAAGGGGATGGATCCATGAAACGAGTCATTACATGTGTACTCTTGGCGCTGATCCTTACAGGCTGTGCATCCACGTTCTCCCAGCAGCGGGAGCTCTCCAGGCCTATGGTTGCCCTGGGGATGAGCAAACTGGAGCAGAATGATATCCGGGGGGCACTCATCGAACTCACCAGGGCCCTGCAGGCAAACCCGAAGGATCCCGAGGTCCATTACGGGCTCGGCCTTGTGTACTGGAAGTCCGGCAACTTCGAAAAGGCCATGGAACATGTGGACAAAGCCGTGGAGTACGGGGACAGGCTCGGGCTGGAACGTCCGGGACTCAAGAGCGAGGCCCATAATCTCAGGGGAATCATCCTCTATGGTGAAGGGAAATCCGAGGCAGCCATCGAATCATTCAACAGGTCCCTGGAGGGAGAACTCTATCGGACCCCGGAGTACTCTCTGCACAATCTCGCCTCGATCTACCTGGACAGGGGAGATCATGAGAAGGCCCTGTCCTATGCTCAGAGGGCCCTCCAGAGCAACCAGAACTATGCCCCTGCATGGGAACTCCTGGCAAAAATCATGATACAGCAGGGAAACCACAGCGGAGCACTCGAGGCTCTGAATTATGCGCTGAATGAATACCCTGGTTATACGGAGGCCCACTGGGAGATCGCCATGCTCTACATCAAAATGGGAAATATGGCAAAGGCAAAGCACCACCTGGAAGAAGTCATGCGCCTCGATCCCATGGGGCTCTTCGGAGCCCTTGCTGAAGAAAAACTTCGGGAGCTGGGCATGATGTAACCGGAGAACCCATGGATGATCCTGCACGTGTGTGGATAACCGACCAGGACGCGTCAGACCTCGGGATACGGGGAACCGAGTTTCCGTGCAGAATCTCCAAACTCAAGGATCTCCTCTATGAACTGCTCAAGGACGGATCTCCAAAGGATCTCGTCGTCCTTCCCTATTTCAGAAATTTTTCTGAACTCGTAGGTCATATCCGGAACAGGGGAATCACCGGACCGATTCTCATCTATACGAGCGGTGAAATCATCCAGATGAATCTCCTTGATTACGCCTCTCAGGGGGTTGTGTTTCTCGATACGTCACGGCTCTCCAAATCCATGGTCCTGGGGTTCATCACCTTTCTCCAGAAGCAGCAGTCTTTCTCAACGAAACAGGAGGAATCCCCTCAGCCCATCTTCACAACCCCCAAGATTGCACTCATGCAGAATCAAGACGTGATCAGGGAACTGTTCAGAAGCGTGCTCAAAAGTCGATCAAAGCTCATGCTCACCTGTCAGTTCAGAGAAGATCTGCCTACCCTTACCATAACCTGTGATATCATACAGTTGGTGGGCGAAATCGAGACCAAGCTCATACTGGACAACTTCAGCCCCGAGGAGAGTATTGCCCTGTATAACCAGCTCGGAGGGAATGCCCCCATCTCGGGGTACCTGAACCAGGAAGGACAGACCCATGGATTCGATCTCGTGGTGCACTCCGCCCGCAGGGGGAAAATGACGGTTTTCCTTCCTGATTCGGTCTATGAACAGAAACGAAACTACTTCCGTGTCGAGCCTGATCCGAAAGATCCTGTCACTCTGTATATCCTGCCGGGAAACCACAAGACCCTCGGCATCAGGGTAAAAGACATCAGCGAGGGGGGTGCGGGAGTGACCTCGGGTTACGACGGCCTGGAAGAGAACTGCGTGTATCAGGTGACCCTGGTCCTGCCCAGGAACCAGGTATACATCGGGTCGGCAACGGTGGTATTCAAATCAGCCACGTCGGGAGGGATCACTGATTACGGGCTGAGCTTCCATTTCCATCCTTCGGACATTCAGTATCTCCAGCACTACGTATTCAAGAGACAGGCTGGAATCCTCGCAGCGGTCAGGAACGTTTCACTCTGATCCCCATGTGGAGTGCCTGGAGGCCGGCAGGGGTCATCCCTTCAAGCAGCGCTGCCTGTCCGAGGGTTTCGGGTCTGATCTCGTCGAGCTTTTTCCTGAGTTCATTGGAGAGCCCCGAAACGCTCTGGTAATCGAATCCATGAGGAATCCTGACCTGTTCCATCTCCTTGATCTTCTCGATATCCTTAAGTTGCCGGGTAATGTACCCCTCGTACTTGATCTGCACTTCGGCCTCCACCTGGGCAAGGCGACTCCCCCCGGGGAAAAGACCGTGATCCTTGAGGGTATCGAGGCTGACTTCCGGACGCTTCAAGAGTTGTTCAAGGCTTATCCTCTCGGATGGTGCGTTTCTACTCGGCGCGAGAGCGGGCAGGTCCCGAGGAATCACCACCATGGTGCGGGACAGGTACGAGCGCATCGCTTCAATCTCTCCGAGGAGCTCCTGCACGTGCTCGAACCGCTGTTGCGATATCAGCCCCAGGCTGCTTGCAGATCGGGAAAGCCGCAGCAGGGCATTGGTTTCCCTGAGCATGAGCCGGTACTCTGATCGCGAGGTAAACATACGGTACGGTTCACGTGTTCCCCGGGTGACGAGATCATCGATCATCACCCCGGTGTATGCCTGCGATCTGTCCAGGATGAAGGGGGACTCACCTTTGAGCTTGATTGCAGCATTGATTCCTGCCATGAGACCCTGGGAGGCGGCCTCCTCGTATCCCGAGGTACCGTTGACCTGCCCGGCGAGGTAGAGTCCCTTGATGCGCTTTGTTTCCAGGGTCCTTAAAAGCTGGGTCGGGTGGATGAACACGTACTCGATGGCATAGGCAGGCCTCAGGATCTCCGCTTTTTCCAGCCCCGGTACGGAATGAACGATTTCCCACTGGATCTCGAGGGGAAGCGAGTTGCCCAGACCGGATGCATAGACTTCCCTGGTGGATGCACCCTCCGGTTCTATGATGATCTGATGTCCCTGCCGATCACCGAACCGCATCACCTTGTCTTCGAGGGAAGGGCAGTACCTGGCAGGGGTTCCCGTAATGGCCCCCGAATACAGGGGGCTCAGTTCGATGTTCCTCCTGATGATTTCATGCGTGCATGGTGTTGTCTTGCTCATGTAGCACGGGAGCTGTGGCAGGCCTGACTTTTTTGAACTCAAGCCCAGCGGCATGACCCCTTCCTCCGGGTCCTGACGGTCAAGGGCTGCGGTATCAATCGTGTCCATATGGAGCCTGGGAGGCGTCCCTGTCTTGAGCCTGCCCAGGGAAAAGCCCAGTTCCTTCAGGCAGTCGGCAAGTTCATAGGAGCCCTCTTCCCCTGCCCTGCCTGCAGGAATGTGATCCTCGCCGATGTGAATCAATCCTGAGAGAAACGTGCCTGCGGTGATAATGATGGCGGGGGCAGAATAGAAACACCCTGTTCTGTCCCTCACCCCTATGACATGACTATCCTTGACGTCGATGGAATCGATGCGTGCCTGCCGAAGATGAATTCCGCTGTTCTCGATCCTCGTTTTGACCGTTTGCTCGTAGAGCACCCGGTCGTTCTGGGTCCTTGTTGCGCGCACGGCAGGCCCTTTTTTGGTATTGAGCACCCGGTACCCGAGGGAGGTTTCATCCGCCACTTCCGCCATGATCCCTCCCAGGGCATCGATCTCTTTGACAAGGTGGCTCTTGGCAAGCCCTCCCACAGAGGGACTGCACGGCATCCGGCCGATGGTGTCCAGGTTGATGGTGAACAGGGCCACATTCATTCCGAGCTTGTCTGCAGCGAGCGCTGCTTCTGCGCCTGCGTGACCCCCGCCTATTATGATGATGTCAAAGTCCTGCATTCTCGAACCCTTTGAGGCAACTCCTGCTGTTTTCAAAAACCTGTCTTATTCATTTCAAGATCCCGTTCCCGGATGTGTCCGGTGAACGAAGCACTCACGCCAGACTCGCATCATGACCACCGAGCGAGCGGACATTTCTCGCACAGGGCTCTTGTCTTCCTGCAGTGATCCTTGCCCACAAAAACCAGGTAGGCGTGCAGGTCTTTATACACCTGCAGGTCCCTGGGCAGGCCTGATTCGAAGAGAGATCTGATCCTGTCGTACTCACAGCCGTTTTCTATCACTCCATGCCGGGCAAGGATCCGTGTTGTGTAGGCATCAACCACGAAGATGAGCTTGTCAGCAGCGTAGCAGCAGATGCTGTCGGCCGTCTCTTTACCGATGCCGTTGACTGCGAGAAGAGACGATCTCAAGGACAATGCATCCTGGTCGAAGAACTCTGCCAGATCGCCTGCCGCTTCTTCCATGACCGTGGAGATGAGGTTTTTCAGTCTCTTGGCTTTGATGTTGAAATACCCCGATGAACGGATGAGTGAGGCTACCAGGTTCTGCTCTGCAACGTGGAGCTTTTCGATATCGAGCATTCCCTCGGACTTCAGGCATGCGATGGCCTTCTCTACATTTTTCCACGCCGTGTTCTGGGTGAGAACCGCCCCGACCATGATCTCGAGGGGGGTTTCCCCGGGCCACCATCGGGAAGGGCCATACCAGGCGGAGAGGACCTCATAGAGTTCGAGGGGGTCCAGTCTCCGGGAAGCGCACTCAGTCTTTTCCATGCCCCTTGCGACTGATGACCTCCCTCATCTTTTCGCGGACATCACCCCGAATGTTGAAGAGCATGGAGGTCATCTCGAGTTCGTACTCGATGGCAGCCCGGGCATCGAGGCGTGTGACCACATCGAAGCTGCGCTTGATCGCCCTGACAACATCCGGAGATCTGTTGACGAGCTGACGTGCAACGCTGAACACCTCGTCCTGGAAGCGCTCCGGCTCGACCACTCTGTTGACGAGTCCAATGGTGTATGCCTCTCGGGCACCGATGGGTTCTCCCCTGAGGGTGAGTTCCTTGGCCCTCGCGATGCCGATACGGGAAACCAGGGGCGTAAGCAGTGGATTAAAGCCGTATTTTATCTCGGGATGAGCAAAAATCGCGCTCTCGGAGGCGATGATGATATCCCCCATCAGGGCGAGATTGAACCCTCCGCCAAAGGCGATACCGCTGACGGCTGTAATGAGTATCCTGTCGCAATCCAGGAGCATGGAATACATCTCAACACCGAGCTTGAAATACCGGGCGACTTCCTCCCCCGAAAAATACGGGACTTCCTTCAGGTCCATTCCGGCGGAAAAACAATCATCTCCCCCGGTGAGAATGATCAGTCTCACGTCTTTGAGGTCTGGAATGACCCTGCCAAAGACATCGGTAATCTCCCTGAGCATCTCGCTTGAAAGGGCATTGAGCTCCCTCTTGCGGTTCAATTCCACGGTAGCGATTTCCCCTTCGACAGCAACCTGTAAAAACTGATATTCCATACGCATCTCCTTGGGACTGCCTGGTATGCCTTGTACCGTTTGGATCGGACCCTGTCAACGATGGGAATGCTTGCGTATTCTCAATGGTTTCTGTTATGGCTATGGCTGTGAACTGTTTTCGGGTTAGCCAGCTCAACGAGCTCGCGCAGGATGCACTCAAGAGTTTCTTCGGGCCCGAGGTCTGGGTGGTGGGAGAGATCCAGGGCCTGAAGGTTCACACAAAATCCGGACATATCTACTTCGATCTGGTGGAGAAACCCTCCGGAACTACGGAACAGTACGTTGCAAAAGTGAACTGCGCTTTTTTCAAGGGATCTCTCCTGACCTGGAGAAGAACCCTCCAGGCCCAGGGATTCGATCGCTTTGATCTTGTATCAGGGCTCGAGATCAAGGCACGCGCGCGAGTCGACCTCTATGTCAAGGAGGGACGGTATCAGCTCATCATTTCGGAGATCGACCCGTCATACACCCTGGGTGCAATCGAGAGGAAGCGTGCACAGACGATCGAATCGTTGAGGAACGCGGGGCTCATGAACACAAACAAGGGCCATTCAATCGCATCCCCGCCCCTGAATATCGGCCTGATAACGTCCTACGCTTCAGCCGCCTATAACGATTTCATCAGCATTCTCAAAAAAAGCGGCTATGCCTTCCGAATAACCCTCTGTGACACCTATATGCAGGGAGGGCGGACGATCCGGGAAGTGGTCCGGGCACTGCACACCCTGGAAAAAGATCCCGCCGTGGACACCATCGCCATCATCCGCGGTGGCGGGGCGAGGACAGACCTGTTCTCCTTCGATGATCTTGCCGTGTGCAAAGCCATCGCCCTTAGCAGCAAACCGGTACTCACCGGTATCGGCCATGAAATAGACTTGAGCGTGGCTGACATGGTCGCGCACACACACTTCGTAACTCCCACGGATGTTGCAGTCTCACTGGTTGAAAAGACCGATGCTGTCTGGATGTTTCTCGAGGAGGTGCAGGAAGCCCTCGGAGAGACTTCGCTGCGTGTTCTCGCCGACATCCAGCGAATGGTGAGTTCCCTGGGAACAAACCTCGTTCATGTCACGAAACGATGGATCGACACCGCGGGGTATCGCCTGCAGACAACGGGCCATATTCTTTACAGACTCTCCATGGAGAGACTTTCTCATCAGAGGGGGCAGCTTCTCAGGCTGCAGTCGGCCCTTCACCAGTGTACCCTGGGCATCCTCGGGGATCAGCGGGAGCAGCTCCTGGCACTGGAGAGCTTCTTCTCCCTGATGAGACCTTCCGAAATCCTCAAGCGCGGCTACTCCATCACCCTGAACAGCCTTCGACAGCCCATCACTGATACGTCGGCCGTGGGTATCCAAGAGACCATCACCACCTTGGTACACAAAGGTAAAATCCTGAGCTCGGTTACCGGCAAGGAGTGACGATGAAAAAACAGAAGAAACCCTATTCGGACATGCTCCGCGAACTCGAAGAAATCCTGGAAAAAATGAACCGGGGAGAAATCCCCATCGACGAACTCGAGGAGACCGTATCCTCTGCAGCAAAAACGATCACATTTCTCAAGAATCGCCTCAAGTCAACAGAGGCCCAGGTCATCAGAGTTCTGAAAGCCCTCGAGGAAGATGATCAGGAGGGTGAACCAGAATGATCACACGCTCCAGAAGAAGAATTGACCCTGCAGAAACAGCTCTGCTATAGGAACATCATGCAGATCTCTCAACAGGCACAGCTCATCACCCCGTTTCTCGTAATGGATGTCATGGAGAAGGCCAACGGTCTCGCCATCACTGGTCGCGACATCATCCACCTCGAGGTGGGAGAACCTGACTTCGATACCCCGGACTGTATCCGCAAGGCTGCCATAAAGGCCATGGAAGAGGGAAGGACTCACTACACCCACTCCCTCGGAATCCCTGAACTCAGGGATGCTGTCTGTGAACACTACCAGAAGACCTACCGGGTGAAGATTGACCCGGAGCAGGTGATGGTGACCGCAGGGAGCTCCCCGGCCCTTTTGATGGCCATCGCATGCCTCGTTGACGCTGGAGACGAAGTCATTCTGAGCGATCCCTACTATGCCTGCTATCCGAACTTCATCAGAATCATCAATGCCCGCCCACGGCTCATTCCCACCGGGAGCAACGAGGGCTTCCAGTTGAATCCAGATACGGTTCGTGCGTGCCTGGGCAGTTCCACGCGGGCAATCATGGTAAACTCTCCAGCCAACCCGACAGGGGTGTGCCTTGATGAAGAACACCTCAAGGGGCTCGCCAACGTCGGACTCCCCGTCATTTCCGACGAAATCTACCATGGTCTTGTCTATACAGGGAACCAGCATACCGCCCTCGAATATACCGACAACGCCATCGTCATCAATGGATTCTCCAAGGCATATGCCATGACAGGGTGGAGGCTCGGGTGGGCCGTGTTCCCGAAGCATCTTATCAGAACGGCACAGAAGATCCAGCAGAACCTGATGATCTGTGCACCATCCATCGCCCAGTGGGCGGGAATCGCTGCACTGACCGAGGCGACAGAAGAGGTGGAGCGCATGAGAGAGATCTTTTCCCGGCGCAGACTCGCCATCCTCGAAGAGATGTCCCGGCACTCCCTTCCTGTCGAGGTCGAGCCAACGGGGGCATTCTATGTCCTGGTAAACATGGAGTCCTTCTCCCGCGACTCGTACCAGCTCGCCATGGACATCCTGACGAACACCGGGGTTGGTGTTACCCCGGGAATCGATTTCGGACCCACTGCGGCACACTATCTCCGCTTTTCCTACGCCAACTCTGAATCCAACATCAGGGAAGGTGTTTTGCGCATTGCACGATATCTCCAGGGATTGTGATGATAAAGATCCGGGATGCACGATATGTAGGCCGCTTCCCGGAGCGCCTGCCGCGACACCCCCAGTGTGCTTTTGCCGGCAGGTCAAACGTGGGGAAATCGTCGCTGATCAACCGGTTGCTCAACCGGAAAGCGCTCGTGAAAACCAGCAAGCAACCGGGCAAGACGAGAACGGTTGATTTCTTTGAGGTCGATCTCGTGGGCCGCCCTCCCCTGTATCTCGTTGATCTTCCGGGATACGGGTATGCACGGGTTTCACGCGAGATGAAGAACGCGTGGGAACAGCTCTTGAGGACCTATCTGCTCGGTGAAAAAGACATCAGGCTCCTGCTCCTTCTTGTTGATATCCGAAGAGACTTGAAGGACGAGGAACACATGATCCTCGAGCTTGCCCGTGCTTCATCAATGAAGGCCGTCCTTGTCGCCACCAAGGCAGACAAGGTGAACACAGCACAGAGACGGAAACGCCTCAAGGAGTTATCGGAGCAGTGCAGCGCGCCATTTGTCCTGACATCAGCGCAGACTGGAGACGGCATGAATGCCGTATGGGCAGAAATACTTGGTGCCCTGACACCATGAACGCATCGTGTGTTCTCAGTCCCCCTATTCAGGAAGTATCCTGACGGTTTTTCAACGAGGGGAGAACCCGTCCTGATGTATCAAAATCGTCTATTGTGAAAAACTCCTTTTTCCCCCACCTACTTTGTGGTATGAGGATGCAATGGGTGACAATTCAATCGTAAGCATTCTTATCCTCCTCGTGTTATTTATCATCCTCCCCTCCGTCATGAAATTCATCGGCCAGCGCTCCATGAAGGGGAAAGCCGCCAGCACCGAAGAACCCCACCAGGACCATGCCCGTCCCGAGGAAGCTCCCCAGGATTACCTGCCTCATCCCCCACAGAGAGATGATATGACCTTGTCAAGACACTCCACAAGCTCCTATAAACCCATCCATCCGAAATGGTTTTGAGAGCCAGCGGCAACCCGGGTCTTCAATACATCATCGGAATTACCATCATCGCACTTTCGATCTATGCATTCTACCTGTTGATTGCCTCCCAAAATTCTCCACAACTCTTCCTCACACCAATCCCCATCGACACCGGTCCGGAGGCGTGCGAACACGTGACCCTTGATGGGTGCTCCCTGTGCATTCCCCAGGGAGTCTCTCTTGAAACGGTTGAGAGCGGGTGGGAATTTTTTTCTCCTCAGGAAAAAATACGGGGAAAAATCGAGGTGTTCACTGGGCTGCCCCGGGAAACATCCTGGAGACAGTCGCTGCGTAATCCCTTCATCAGGGCCTTTATCGGAGATGAAGCATCCATGGGCTCCTTCGAACTCATGGAAAAAATTCTGAAGAAAAAGTACAATCCAACGCTGATGGGCGCCAAGGCAGGACTCATCCCTCCCTGGGTCAAGGATGCTCCGGAAGCAGCCATTTTTATCCCACGGGATGATCAGGTAATCATCTTTTCAACAGAATTTCAGTCCCTTGCCCTTGTGTTCAGAGAACCGCACATCGCCATGGTCACTGTTGACGGACGCATGGAAAGAGCGTCCCTCGCAGCCATGGTGACATCCATTACGCTGCCTTGATGGGAATAACCAGAAAGGGAATCGAGGGATTCTTCATGAACTTTTCGGCGAAATCCGTTCTGAACCCAGAGAATGTGCCGCTGGAGACCTCATGCGAAAGGAGCAAGAGTTCTATCTGCTTCTCGAAAATCACCTCATTTATGACGTCGATGGGATTTCCCCTGTGGACGATGCGGTGACCCGAATCGATCTTGTCTCCCACGATCTGTTTGCAGATACTGTAGAGCTTGTCCTTTGCTGCCTGGATTATCTCTTCCTCGATTTTGTCCGTATTGATGTGGGGGACATAGAACCCCGCGGCCCTCTTGAAGTCAGTTACTGTGTGCAACAGGTACAATTCTGCATCAATGAGTCGTGAGAGCTGGTATGCATAATCGACGAGGTAGGTGCTGTGCTTGCCGAAATCGATATAGCTGAGGATTCTCTGGGGTTTCTTCACTTCTCTCTTTTTCATGGATTCCTCCTGCTGTGGTCACGGAATTATGCAACCGGCACGGAAACAGCCTCGATTGCAGTTTTGAGTTCTTTGAGCTGAAAGGGTTTTGCTACAAAGGCATCCGCTCCTTTTTCTAACGCCATCCTCTTTGCCTCGGTGATACTGAACCCGGTGATCAGAATAACGGCTGTCTCCGGATATCTGTTCTTTATCTCACCCATAAGGGTAAATCCGTCCATGTTGGGCATGTGGATATCACTGACAACCACATCCACGGCCTGCTCTTGCATGCGTGAGAGCGCCTGGAATCCGTCATGGGCGACATGGACGTGGTACCCGTGCAGTGCGAGGAACTCGGCAATGACCCGGGTGAGGTCATGGGAATCATCCACTACAAGGATCTCCTTTGAATTAATCATCACCATTTCCAGATGTCAAATCAATAATCTCGTAGTCTTTCATGGTCGTGTGTTTCATCGCCTGTGCGCTGGTAAGCCTTGCAAGCTTGTCCATCACATCCTTGATTCCGAAGACCTGTTCTTCAATGACCTTGAGTGTTCCCTGCACCTTTTCTTTTCCCTCGAGATCAGGAGATACCTGGAGCATCTCAATATTTCCCAGGATGACGTTCAACGGGGTGTTGATCTTGTCAGAGAGCGTGACGGTGGTTTTGGTGATGGCATTGAGTTCCTGGAGGCGTTTCTGTTCCATACCGAACCCCTGCATCTCCAGAGCCCGCTCGATGCGCAGCATCAGTTCACTCTCATCGCAGGGTTTGAGGAGATAATCATAGACGCCGAGCCTGAGAGCGGCAATGGCACTTTTGAGCGAACCATACCCCGTAATCACGATCACAATCGTCTTCGGCGAAATGACCTTCACGTTCTCAAGGAGTTCAAGACCGCCGAGGCCCTGAAGTACAAGATCAGTGATAACAAGGTGGTAGCTCTTCTTATAGAGAAGCTCCAGTGCCTTTTCAGCCGTCGAGGCTTCGTCGACTTCAAACCCACGGCTCGACAGGATGTTTACCAGGGAGTATCGTATGATTTCCTCATCATCGACGACGAGGATGCGTCGTTTTTTCACTCTGCCACCACCCCGTGCTGAACCTGCTTGCGTACGATATCCCTGAGTTCACTGATCCGAAAAGGCTTTCTCAGGTATACCACACCGGTGCTTTCAAGGAACTCCTTGACCTGAAAATCATACGTGTCACCGGTAATGAACATGAATCGCCCTTTGAGTTCCGGATGCTTCCTGATTGCCTCGCGGTAGAGTTCCATTC
>OMKS01001123.1_pt1 | contig 24500 bp, 22 predicted proteins | sample 1674721 | NCBI WGS metagenome assembly OMKS01 (sample SAMN06264996, study PRJEB25208) | sediment metagenome | isolation source: hot spring sediment | place: USA: California | collected 2014-09-02
GGTAGGAGGCGACGAGGACGGCAAGCGCAAGGGGGCCGTATAAAAATCCGATCACGCCGAGGATGGCGATACCGCCGAAGAACGCGATGAAGGTCAGCACCGCGTTCATCTTCGAGCGTTTCCCCATCAGGACCGGGCGGAGGTACCAGTCGGGAACGGCGCAGAGGAGCGGCCACCCGAGGACGAGGATGAGGGCAAGGCCGCGCAGGTCCCCGATGGCGAGCGCATACACCGCCAGAAAGGCGATGATGATGACGGGCCCGAAGACCGGGATGAGGGCGAAGATGGCGCTCGTGACCGACCAGAACATCACGTGGTCATAGCCGAGGAGCGTAAAGAACGGCAGTGCCGCGACGAAGACGAGCACCGCAATTGCCACGTGGACGATGAAGAGGGAGTAGAGGGTGTCGACCATCGTATCCTGCAGCTTCCTGAAGCCGGGCCGGGACCGGAGGGGAATCCGGGACCAGACCTGCCCGTAGACCTCCTCCCCGTAGAGGGTGAGCAGGTACTGGAAGAGAAAGAGGATCATCGCCATGATCGCAAGATAGGCGCTCTGCCCGAGAATGTCGCCGATATTGCTGCTCACGGATTTGATGATGCCGTCGATCATGCCGGGGATATCAACGATGGCAAAGATGGCCTCTGCCAGCTCGCTGTCGCCGGTCATCCAGTCGAAGATGGTGGTGAAGAGGTGCCGGATATACGCGATGTTGCCCGCGATCGTCTCGAAGGAGACGAAGACGACGGCGGCGAGCGCGAGGATGACGCCGCCCGTGATGACGAACGACGAGAGGGCGGGGGCGATGTGACGGGAAAGGACCCGGTGGTAGGGTACGAGCACCGCCGCAAAGCATGCTGCGATGATGAAGATATTGATCAGGGGAAAAAAGACGATCAGGACGGCGAGGACCAGTGCCGCGATGACGCCGGCAAGCAGCCAGTCCTGTCCCCGTACATAAGCAATCATTGCAGAGATGTATCGCCCGGACCTGATAAAATCATGCTGAAGGGCGGTTCTCCGGCGGTCCGTAAGATGGCTGGGACCTATCCCGGACCATCCGGCAGATGTCCCGAAAAGGTGCAATGCAGGAGGTTGTGCCGGCACCCATACCCGGGCCATTACAGCTGCATTCACCCTCTTCCCCCCTATTCTGACGCGGAGTAGCGATGCAGGGCGATATACCGGATTTTTTTCTGTTTATTCCCTTGAATTCGTTCCGAAGCCGGCATAACCGCCACCATCAGGAGCCATGACACGCAGCACCACAAATACAGGAGACCTCCTGCCGGCCGGAAACCTGGCAACCATATCCTTTATCCCTCATGACGGGTATTAGGTGCTCGTACGACCCCATGAAAAACACGAGCATGGACGAAGGATGGATGGTGACGATGACCATCAGGATGCGGGTCCGGGGCGTCAGTACACGCGAGGAGGCGATCTCCTCGGCATCGATGCGGATGGAGGATGCCATCCGTACCCACGTGGACATCCCGTACAGCGTCGACGCAAAGCGCATCACCCCCTTCGAAGAGGAGCCGCTCTTCGGACGGCGGTGGTACTGACACCATGACGCCATAGCCGGCATGACGGCAGGGTCCTTTCGCAGGCAGGTACCGGATGCCATGCGCCGGAGCGCCCGTGCCGTCGGTGCCGGGGGTGCAGGGGGGCTCCCGTGATGTCTTTTCTCAGGTAAGAACCGTCACCGCCGAGGTCACCGGGGGGATCTGTCGTGAGATGGCGACCGGTGCACCGATCGGCGGGACTGCCTCGATGGTCACCCGCTGCCCGGCGGCAAGCCCGGCACCCGCGGGGAGACGGGCGATGATGGTCCCCTGCTCCCCGCCCGAGAGGAAGAGGGGGGACGCGCCGTCGCCGGTCTTTGCATGGATGCACCACTCCCCCGGACCCGCCGGGGGGGAGGCGAGGGGATCGGCCGGCCGGAGGGTATACAGAGCGTCGGCGGAACTTGCCGTGACGGCAAGCGCCGAGAGGTCGACCCCTTTTCCTGCGGCGGCGGTGCCAAGGGTGAACCAGAACTCATCGATATGCCCGTTCCCGTCGCTGATGCCGTAGACGTCCCCCACCACATGCAGGGTGGAGGTGGACTGGTCAACGCCGGTGACGATGGTCTTCTGTGCCTTCTGCGTGGTAAAAAATCCACTCCCGAGCACGGTGAACGAAAAGATCCCGGCGACAACGACGAAGGCGACGAGGACCAGCGCCGCCTCCAGTCCGGTGAACCCCTCCTGCCGGCCATCTGCCGCCATCCGCCGCCGCTCCCCGGTCCCGGCCCCCTTCACAAAGAAAGATTCCGCCCCCAGTATAAAAAGAGGTATCCTTCGTCTGCCGAAAGAAAATTTTTATCGTCAGCGGGGTGCATCTTCACCCTATGGAACTGATCGAGTCAGATAAGAGTCTTGCCGGCATTCTCCGGCCGTTCAAGAAGTTCATGGTGACCTCGGGCATTATGGATACGGATCAGGTCGTCTTCTACGGCTGTCCGGGCACCTGCACCCCCTTCGTGGAACTCCTCGCCTACGCCACCCGCGACCTGCCCTTCACCTACGTCTTTGTCCCGCGCCTCGACGAGGAGAAGGCCCGTATCGTCAAAGAGATCCCGCACGTGGGCATGCAGGTGACCGACGCCCGCCCCGAGCCTTTCGACCCGAAGGTCGTCGTGATCATGGGCGGCCTTGCGATGCCGAACGAACCCGTCAGTGCGGAGATGGTGCAGGAGACCATCGGCGGCTATGACGCAAAAGTGGTCGGCGTCTGTTTCATGGACATGTTCAACCGGGCGGGATGGCCCGACACGATCGACTTCGACCTGATGATCAACGCCCGGATCGACCCTGTCGACGTCTTCAAAAAAGCATGAGACGGACGGGGCACCCCGTCAGTACTTCTCATCCCAGATCAGCTCTTTTTCCCCGCCGGCAAAGTATGCCTCGGCGGTCACCCGCTCGGCCCGGGACGCGGCCCCGCCGTACATCCCCCGCATCAGGATGAATGATTCCCCCCTGTACGGGTAGTACCAGTCCAGCGTATGGACGCCCGCCTTGTCCTGCACGGTGATGACGATCCTGTCGACCTCGCCTATTCCCGACCCGCCGGTGACGACCGCCTCGTACCCGTCGAAGGTCGGGGTGACCATGAGCACGATGGACCCGGTAAACGCCCTTACCTGCCCGTCGGGAGGAGTGGCCGCCGGGGATCCGGTTCCAACGGCCGCCGTATCCGGGGATGCTGTCGGGGCGGCAAGGCCGGGCCCTTCGATGGCCGCAGGGCTGCCGGCAGGACGGCCGGCGTCCCCGCCGAAGAAGCCTCCCGCAAAAAGGACGGCGGCGATGAGAACGAGAACCACCGCAGCCAGAACGGCGATTGCCGGCAGCGGGACCCGCCGGGAAGGGCGGTCCCCGTCCGCCTGAACGGGGGGGTTCTGAGGCGGGGATGCATACTCCGCATTAAGATCCTCCATCGGGTCATAGGGCATCGGCACCCTCCGGCGGCGGGTCCGGGGCTCTGTCGGCCCGTCCTCCGGTTCCTCGTAGAAGAGCGAGAGTTCTTCATCAAACAGCCCCGGACTCGCCCTTTTGCCTCCGGCGTCGGGGGAAATTGGCCCCTCCTCCCGGCCATCGCCGTTTCCGGCGAACGATTCCCCGGTAATGGCGCAGTCCGTTCCTGCCGGCCCGGGATCCGCCGCCTCCTGTGGATCCGCTGCATCCTCCCTGCACGATGGCACGAGGCCGTCTGCAGGAGCGGGGGGAACGCCTTCGGGATCGCGGCGGTGGCCGGGTTCGCGGGGTTCGCCGGGATCTCCACTCTCCGGCACATCCCCTGCCGCCCGGCGCCCTTCCGGTTCGCCGCCCCCGCTCTCCCCCGGCAGGGGAGGGCTATCCAGCTGCTGCCGGTTGGGCGGGCTCCCGGCGGGCACGGCCCGGCACCCGTCGTCTGCACCCCCCGCATCCCCGGCATCCCCGGCAGGGACGGCACCCGCGCCGCATTCGGCGCAGAAGAACGAGCCTTTCGGGACCTCCGTTTCGCAATTCGGGCACAACATACAACAAGCTCTCATGGTATTCTGGCAGTACTCCTAAATAGCTTCCCGCATATGTTCCCCCATGGCGGTGCGAAAAGCGCCTGACGTGCCGCAACCAGCGGTGGCCCCCATTTCCGGCCGGGATAAAGGAATAATTAAATTTTCGCACCTCCCATCTCTTTCCAAGAACAACACATGGCTGTACGAATTCTCACGGGCATCATGGTTACCTGCACGCTCAACCTCGGGCTGCTCCTCTACGGAATAGGGGAGCCGGGGCTCATCGGGTACCTCTATCCGTTGGCGACCGCGTTTCTGGGAGGCCTTATCGGCAGTTCGGAGATGACCAACTACTACCACCGGCTGATCTCCTGGGGCAGGTTTCGCCGGTTCGGCAAGGCAGGCGTCGTGATCGGGTGCGTCGTGGCACTCATCTCCACCGTCCTTGCCATCGGGTTTTATTCTTTCCACCACCCCACGCTGATGGAAGGAGTGGTGCCGGCGGCCTTCATCGGCGAGGTCTTCCTCTTCTACCTTATCCCCTCCGTCATCGGCAGCGCTCTTGCGGCAGAGCTGATGGGAGAGGTCAAGGGCTACGCCCTGGACCACCGCGAATAGGCCTGCGGTACCAGGAGCCGGGGGTGCCGGGAAGACGGGCAATGCCGGGGGTACCGGGTTGCGGCTGATACCGGCACTGGCAGCCGGCACCATCCATTTTTTTAAGATATCGTCAAAAAGAGCACAATTTCCGGGCGGCGCTCAGGACGTCGCCGTTTGCAGGGGGAACCGGTCGAACCCCTCCGCGACGGTGAGCCCAAGGTCCGTCCCGATCCAGAGCCGTCCGTCGACATCTTCGGCGACGGCCTTCACCTCGTTGCCCGCAAGGCCGCACTTTCGGTCCAGGTACTGCCAGCTCTCGTCCGGGAGGAGCACGGCGACCCCGTCGTATTCCGAGGCGACCCACATGCGCCCGGCTTCGTCCCCGAAGACCGTCCGGGCGGCGCCTCCGGCAAGACCGTCGGCGGTCGTGTACGTCTCCTGCAGGGCGAGGCCGTCAAAGACGGCCGCACCGCCGCGGCTGGCAAACCCGGCCGACGCCCAGACCCTTCCCGACGAGTCCTCATACAGGCCCCGTACGACCGGGTGGGGAAGGCTTGCCGCACCGACCCGTTCCCAGACGCCGTCGTGCAGGACGAGGATGCCGCCCGCCGTCGGGTGGGCGAACCCTGCCCACACCCAGCCCCTCGAGTCGGTCATCAGCACCCCGCAGTCCCGCAGCCCGACGGCCCCGCCATCGGCCTCGCGGACCCATCCCCCGCCGCCCAGGCGCCAGACGCCGTCCGGGGTGCCGGCAAGGATGCCCCCGTCCGGGCCGGCCGCGACGGCAAGCGCACGGGAAAACGGCGGGCTTTCGGGCGCCGCATCCCAGAACCCGCCGGCATAGCGGGCAATGCCGCGGTCATGGGCGACCCAGACAGCCCCGTCGCCGCCGGCGGCGATGCTGCGCACGTGCCCGAATGCCGGGGCACCCGCCGGGACCGGGAGGGGCGATGCGGCCGTCCGGTCAAAGAGGAACAGGCCGTCCTTTCCCCCCGCCCAGACGGCGTCCGCTGCGATGTGGAGAGCTGAGACCTCATGTGGGGGCCGTTTGATTGCGATGCCTTCGGGGAGCGTCTTCTCCTGAACGAGAAGAGGAACGACCACGATAAGGGCGAGGACGAGACCGACGGCGGCGAGGGCCGCCACCGCCTGCAGGATGGTGCGTGTCCTGCCCTTTTCCGGCGGTTCCGGGGGCGGCGGCACGGTCATCCCCGACGCATGGAACGCGGACGGCACGCCGGCCGTCCCGCTGCCGCCGGAGAGGCCCTGCAGGAAGATCGGCCCGTTGATGAGCACGGTCATGACGAGGGACGCCCCCCCGGCGATCACCTGTGCGGCCCCGTTGGTCCTCAGGCAGTCGTTTGCGTTGAGCGGGTCGCTCAGGCAGTCGTCCGCCACCGCAGGCGCCACGATGAGGAGCGCTCCCAGCACGACCGCCCCCACCGCAACGCCCCGCCTGCCCTTCTTTTGGAGCGCCTGCTCCTCTTCGACGACCGGGGTCCGCATGATCGCATAGGCGATGAGCGGGCCGATGATCAGGTTCAGGTGGAGAAGCGTGTACTCCTCGATGCCGAGGATATTGTACAGGACGAAGGCGACCACGATCGGCGCCGCAATCCCGAGGATGAAGATGGACGGTTTTGCAAGCTTTTTCCGGTACGGCTGGAGCGGGAGGAGCATATGGTCGATCTCCTTCCGGTATTTTGCGAGCATGACAGGCATGCCGATCATGATGATCGGTGTAATCCAGTCGATGCCCTCGACCGAGACCCCCCGGATGCTCGAGTAAAGAAACCATATGACGGCCGCGACGACCCCGCCCATGATGGAGAAGCGGTCCCAGAACTGCTGCGAGCGCTTCTTCGGCGGGGCCTTCGCCGCCGGTGCGGTTCTCTCTGCCTTCCCCGCCCCCGCGGCCTTCGCGGTCTTCGCGGTCTTTGGCGGCTTCGTATCCCTCGATGCGGCTGCGGTCTTTGACGGATTTTCAGCCTCCCTCGCCGCCGCTGCCGATGCCAACCCCGGCGGGGTGGCGCAGACCCACGCCGTCCCGTTCCAGGAGAGCCACCCCTCCCGGTCCGGATCCGGCTGCCACCAGTTCCCGTCGTCGTCCTGCACCTGCAGCGCATTCACCTCGTCCCGGTAGCCCGCCGCATCGAGTTTGCCGGCCCTTCGTTTCCGGCGAAGTTCCTGATACTGCTGTTCTGTCGCCAAAAAATCCGTCTGTACCATATCACACGCCCCTTTACAGTGAAAAAACCTGATACAGAGATATAATTTGCTTTTTTCACCGGAGAGGTTTTCCCCGGAAGGGCTCTCACAGGAAGGGCGTCAACAGGAAGGGCTTCAACAGGAAGGCTTCGCCGATGCCGTGGAGGCAGGGGGGCAGATATCGGCCGGGCAAATGAACGGCTCCGCTCACCGTCTGCATGAGGAGAAAACCGAAAGAAAAAAAGGTATTTAGAGATAGGGGTTGCGCAGGCCCTTGTTGACGCCGAAGGTTGCGCGTTCCTCAAGGGTCTTCTGGTTCTTGCTGATCTTCTCGTTGGCGAGTTTGGTCACAAGGTCCAGACCGGGCTTGACATCCGCAATGTCCTTCGTCTCGAAGTATCCTGCACCTATTGCCCTGCCCCAGACATCCTCTCCGACCTTTGTGCGGACGAAGACCGTCGACCAGCCGTCGGGGGTGCCGACGGAGCCGGTGGAGACATCCGCGAGGTTGGCGACGTAGTCGAGACAGACGTGGCATCCGCCCTGCTCGAACTTGTGGGTGAGCTTGAGGGGGATCTGGGAGACGGCGCCGCGCTCGGTGTAGACCGAGAACTTGCCCTTGCCGATGTCCATCTTGACTGCCGATTCCATCTTCACGTTGCAGAGGTCCTCGACCATGGTCTCAAGACCCTGGTACGGGAAGTTCTCCATACAGAAGATACCGACTGCAAGCGCGATCTTGTCGGGGACGGAGCGCATTCCCATCGGGTAGAGCTGTGCCTTTCTCAGTGCCTGGATCTGGCACGGGGTGCCGACGATGCCGACCTTGTCAAGACCATAGGTGCGGGTTGCCTCCTTGATCATTGACATGTTCGGGCATATCGTGTACCGGGTGCCGCGTGCCTCGAGAAGCTCTGCCACCGTAGTTGCGACGATGGGCTCGGGCTTGAATGGTTCGTCGCCCGGTCCTGCAACGACGGCACCGTCGATGATGCCCTCTTCGAGCGCGAACGCGAAGAGCTGCGTGACGATGCCGCCATCCTGCGACTTTGCGAGGATGCCGGGGTCTGCTGCACGGGCGCAAATTGCTGTCTTATAAGAACCAAGAACCATCTTATTCACCTCCCTTGCCCATGGCAGCGTCAATTGCTTCGCCGATCGCCTCGAACTGGTTGATCACGTCGAAGTTGAAGAAGCTGCGCGGGCACTGGGCGTAGCATACGCCACATTTGATGCACATCTCGCGGTCGATGTTCGGCTTGCCGTAGACCATGTCGATGGCACGGACGGGGCATGCTGCCACACAGGTACCACAGCCCATGCACAGGCCCTGGTTGATCACGTCGACCATCAGGTCGCATCCACATGCCTCGACGCCGCGGGCCGCAAGGTCCATGAGAGGCTTTAAGTATGCTGCTGCAAGCTCCTTCTGCTCGTCGGTGCCCTTCAGGAGCAGGTATGCCATCACCGCGACATTCCTGATGGACTCCTTGGACGGCGGGCAGGCAGGGAGATACAGGTCGACGTCGATGAGATCGCCGATCGGCAGGTAGCTCTCGTGCTGGGGCTGGTTCCACTGGCCGCCACGGGCGAACCGGGTGACGTTGCCGTATGCCGCACAGGCGCCGAGCGCCACGACGATCGTTGCGTTCTCACGTGCTTTTTTAATATCTTCCACCGAGTGGTGGTCGTTGATACAGACCGACCCCTCGACGAGCGCAACATCCATCTTCGGGATGTCGCGCACGTCGGCAAGGGTCAGACAGTAGACAAGGTCTGCGTAGTTGTCAAGGAGCGCAAACAGACCTTCGTAGTTGTCCGCGAGGGACACGAGACATCCGGTACATCCGGACATGTGCACGTGCCCAATCGTAATTTTATCTGCCACAGGCAATTCCTCCATTTTGGTTTCTTCAGGTTTTTGTTCAACCTTCACATCTGCGGGGGTCTGAGCAGGCTTCGCTTCAGCCGGCTGCGGCACCTCGACTTTCGTCGGTGCTGCGGGTGCGGCAGGAGCGACAGGTGCCTCAGGCGCGTCCTGCTTCCCCGTGAAGATCTCCTTCAGATATGATAGTAGTCCCATTTTCCACCCCTACTTCGGCAAGTGCAAGCTGCACTGCCTTCGGAATGGCCGTTTTCACGTTCTCAGTGAGCCAGAACCCGACGTCATCGGATTCATTTCCGATATCCGACAACTCAATGCTCTCCGGCTGGCAGCCGATGATGATGACCTCCGTCCGCTTCGACAGCTCCTCGAGAGGCTCTTTCAGGCCGCCCCACGAGTGGGGGTCAAGGTAGCGCTCCTTCGCACCGCCGGTAAGAAAGTCCGGCGTCACCCTTGTGAGCTGACCGGGCTCGCCGCCGAAGTCGAGGATGTCAATCATCACCATGGTCTCGACGGGAGTTTCGGCCTGCGCCACGAGGGTGAAGAGGAAGTGCGGCCCTGCAAGCCCCGCATCGATGACCTTGAGGTCTTCGGGGAGTGCGAGCTTCTTGAGCGCTTCGATCACCGCCGGCCCGAACCCGTCATCCGTATAGAGCGGGTTGCCGATGCCGACGATCATCTTCTTTGCGTACCAGTCCAGCATTGTCAGGCTCTCACTGGAACATCTTCTGGGCCACTACCCTCTTCGAGTCGTCGACCACCATCATGTGGGTCGCACAGGACACACACGGGTCGTAGGCACGCATGATGACTTCGGTGAGCTGCCAGGGTGCACCCTCGAGGGCGCGGCTGACGGTCGGGAAGTTCCATGTCGTCGGGACAAGGAGCGAGTACCAGTCGACTCTGCCGTCTTTGACCTTTGCGAGGTGGACGTCGGTGCCGCGGGGTGCCTCGTTTGCTGCCCAGCCGAGTGAACCGTCGCCCTGCGGAATCTCGTCTGCGAGGACGGAGCCGGAGCAGTCGACGGCGTCGATTGCCTCGATCATGCTGTACAGACAGTCCATGTATTCCATCTGGCGGGCGATCTGCAGGCCCATTGCGCCCTTGCGGTCGTAGTTGCGGAACATCGCGAGACGGGCACGGGGACCGACCTCGACGGGTGAGCCGTCATACAGGGGGACGCCGGTGCATGCTTCCATTGCGGGCCAGACCTTGGTGCCGACAGGGGTGGTGCCGCCGATCGGGTACTCTGCATCCTCGAGGGACACTTCGAGCTCACCCTGGTACCAGTCCCACGGGCGGACCTCGGTCCAGCGCTCGGGGAACCACCGGGGCTCGATGTCGAGCGAGGAGCTGCCGTAGAGCGGGTCGACGGCCATGTAGCCCTGGTCGTGGAACCCGAACTTCTCGGTCTTCTCCACTTCCTTGCCGTTTGCAACGGATGCCATGGGGCGTGCATCCCAGTCCTTGAAGACTGCAATCATGAACTCCATGTGGTCACGGGCAAGGGGGAGTGCCTCCTTCGCCAGATCATAGAGCTTGGATTTTGCACGCGGGGTGATGTTCTTGTACATACCGCCGACACGGGGGTTGGACGGGTGAATGGGTTCGCCGCCGACGATCTCGCCGACCGTCTGGCCGATCTCACGGAGCTTCTGGATCCTAAGAGCGACGCTGCGAACGGGTTCCTCGCTCGTGAACGGGTTGATATGGGTGTCCGTTCCGGGGAGGTACATGTCCGGCAGTGAGAGAATGTTGTGCAGTGCGTGGCTGTGCAGCCTGTTTGCGCACTGGAGAATTACTCTCAGGAGGTAGGCATCGTCGGGGATGTAACAGCCGATGGATGCCTCCATCGCTTCAATACCTGCAAGGGTGTGCGCAATCGGACAGATACCACAGACACGGGAAGAAATCTTGGGTGCCTGGTGCATCGACTTGCCGATGGCGAGTTTTTCTATACCCCTGACGGGTGTCAGGCTGAGCCAGTCGCCACGCTCGACGATGCCTGCGTCATTGACCTGCATCGTAATCTTGGTGTGGCCCTCATGCCTCGTGGTTGGGGAAATCTCAACAACTTTTGCCATAAATTTTGCCTCAAACATTGTGTTTGTTTACTCATCTGGCTATACAAACGAAAACACACACAATATGGATTCATACAGTGTGTTGCAACACACGTACCCACACAAAGTACGTAACTAGTATCTCATCAGTTCCTTAAAAATAGATTTCGCTTGGATATGAGAACAATCGTGTAGAATTAACCGGTTTTTACTGATTTTTTCCCGGGAACCCCGGTCTGTTAAGGGGAAATAAATGACGGTGAAAAAAAATGATCCGGGAATTTACTCCCCGTTGCCAATCTCTGCTTTTAGTTCTGCAATGGTCGCTTTGCGCTCCGCATAGGCGTCATGCTGGTGAATGGACTCTTCATTCGTCTGCTGTATCGTAATAACCGAATCTCCGGGGAGATATGAGAACTTCTGCACGACCTGTTTTGCCATCTCACGGACACAGTCCTCCACGAACCGGGCGTTCTTGTGCGCCGAGAAGACGACATACGACTCGTCGCCCCGCTTGAGAAGCTCGAAGATGCGTGCGCTCATCGAGTCCTTGAGCACATTGATGATGTCGTCGAGTTCGACCCGCTGATCGTCGTCGGTCTCGATCATCAGGTAGCCCTTGCCCCGCTGGTTGTGCGAGGCCATGGGGATATCTTCGAGGAAGGAGGCAATCTTCTCCTCATCGATGTCAAGATCACGGAGCTTGTTTGAGGCGAGCTCCTTCATGATGTTCTGGGCACAGGGGCAGGCGGTAATGCCGGTGACCTCGGCGCCTATCATCCGGCGGACGATGGGGCGGCCGTTGTTCCGGTCGGCAACGGCGCTTGCATGCACCTCGACCACTTCGTGGCACCCCGTCTTGGATACCGGCGTCTCGCGTTTGACCATGTACAGGCTCTTCATATGCACTTCCGTGCGGTCGGCATACTCGTGGTGGTCAAGGAGCTTTCGGGCAACGGCATTGCAGACCTCCTCGATGCCGTTCACCTTGCCCTCGGTCGCCCGCTGGAGAACCTCGTCAATGACCTCGAAATTCCTCGAGAGGTTTGCACCCTTCAGGCTGCTCGGGAGATCCACGTAGACATTGAACTTGGAGATGAAGATGACGGGGCGCTTCCCCGGGCGTGCAACCTCCACAAGTTTCTGTACATTTTTAACCCCGACGCGTGTGAGGTTGATCCTCACTTCCGGCAGGTTGGACTGTGTATCTGGGAGTTCCATTGTTAACCTCAGTTGTAGGGGAAACGATTCCGTTCAGGAAAAATTTCAACCAGTATCATGCCGTTTCCTTTTGAGTAGTGTTAGGTTTTTTATGCTATGCTATAATATTTATGAAGGACGCCTGTTGGCTAAAGGAAGTGAAAAATGATACAGAAATACTACGAATCGGATGCAGACCTTGGAGATCTTGCCGATTGCAGGATCGCCGTCATCGGCTACGGATCACAGGGCCGGGGCCAGGCCCTCAACCTGCGCGACTCCGGTCTTGACGTGGTCATTGGTCTTCGCCCGGGAAGATCCTGGCAGAGAGCCTCCGAAGACGGGTTCGAGGTCTACGATGTCGAGACAGCAACAGAGATGGCGGATGTAGTCATGATTCTCCTCCCTGACGAGTCTCAGGCGGCCGCATACCGGGCATCGATCATGCCCAACCTGAAGGAGAACGACTGTCTCATGTTCTCGCACGGGTTCAATATCCATTTCGGCCAGATCGTGCCCCCGCCCACGGTGGACGTGATCATGGTCGCACCGAAGGGGCCGGGCCACATGGTGCGCCGGGTCTTCGAAGACGGCGGCGGCGTTCCGGCCCTCATCGCGGTCCACCAGGACCACACGGGAAGGGCCCGCAAGCGCGCCCTCGCCTATGCGATGGGCATCGGTGCGACCCGGGCGGTCGTCCTCGAGACCGACTTCAAAGAGGAGACCGAGACCGACCTCTTCGGCGAACAGGCGGTCCTCTGCGGCGGCATGACCTCGCTCATCAAATCCGGGTTCGAGACCCTCGTCGAGGCGGGCTACGCACCCGAGATGGCCTACCTCGAAGTCCTGCACGAGTGCAAGCTTATCGTCGACCTCATCTACGAGGGCGGATTTTCGAAGATGCGCGACTCCATCTCCAATACCGCGGAGTTCGGCGACCTCACCCGCGGCCCGAAGGTGATCGGCCCCGAGGTGAAGACGGCGATGAAGGAAGTGCTCCGGCAGATCCAGGACGGGGAGTTCACCCGCGAATGGATGCTGGAAAACCAGGTGGGCCGCCCGGTCTTCAACTCCCTGAAGCGCCAGGGCGAAGAGCACCAGATAGAGAAGGTCGGCAAAGAGGTCCGCGGGCTCATGCCGCAGTTCCGCGACCTCTGCGACTGAAAAGATACCGACAATTCATTTTTTCTTTTTTGCATAGTGCCGTTTTCCCCGACCGAAGGGTCTGCGGAGCCGTTGCATGACAGGCGATACCGGAACGGGAACCATCCCGCCGAGGGAACAGGGGAGCCGGAGGAGACGTCGCAGGGGAGAACCATGCGGGCAGGATTTGGCAGGAACGGAGGCGGCGACCGGGAGAAAGGAAGAGGAGGAAGAGGAGGAGGAGGAGGAGGAGGAGGAGAAGGAGGAGGCAGACAGAGGAATACGCTGCTTTCCCGGACGCCGTCTCTCCCTAATCGTCGCCGACGGGGAGAAGGCCCGGGTGATTCCCGGTGAGGCACCGTCCGCCGCCGGGGGTGACCACGAAGGTATTTTCAATCCCGACCGTGCCGACGTTGGCGACGCCCTTTTTGGGCTCGAGGGCAAAGGTCATGTTCTCCTGCAGGGGCTCCGTGAACCCGCGGGCGATGACCGGCTGCTCGTCGATCTGCAGGCCGATGCTGTGGCCGAGGAACTTCACCGTCCGCTCGCCAAAGCCCATGAAATTTTCAAGAAACGCCGGTTCCAGGCCTCCCATGATCGTCTCGTAGATCTCCGCGGGAGTGGTGCCGGGCCGAAGCATCGCCGCCATCTCGTTTTGTATCCTGACGCAGGCGGCATGCGCCGCCACCGCCTCGTCCGGGAGGGTGCCGGAGTAGACGTAGGTCATCGTCTTGTCCGTGTGGTAGCCGTCGACGCCGCAGCCCACGTCCACGAAGACGAGATCGCCTTTTTTAAGCGTGCGCTCCCGGCTGCCGAGGAGGGGGACGGCGGCGCTCATCCCGTAACAGCCGCCGGGGCCGTTGAAACTCGTCGGGTAGAGGGAGCTTTCGCCAAAGCCCACCTGGCCCAGCAGGATCTCGGTGTCGAACATCCCGAACCGCACCGTCCCGTGATGGCCTTCTTCGACGAGGACGGGGTAGAGGGAGCTCGTAAAGGCGGCCTCGCTGATACCCTCGCAGAGGAGCTCCGGGACCCGCCGCTCGAGGACGTGCCGGTGGATGGCTCCCGCCTTCTCCATGAGCGAGAGTTCGTAGCCGCTCTTGACCGCCCGCACCGCGGCGATCTGCCGGTCGGCCGGGCGCACGGCGGCGCAGGGGAAGTGTTTCCTGAACCGGTCGAGGAGCGCGAGGGTGACGACCTCCGTCTCCATGTGCATCGTCGCCGGCACTGCCGTCGCCGCGGCGGCGTCGCGGTAACTTTCCATCGGCCGGATGTCGGGGAACCGGGACTCGGCGAGCGCCCGCTCATGGCTCCGGCGGACCCAGAATACGGCCTCGCCATCCCGGGGAATGAGGAGCACCCCCTCCTGCATCGTCCCGGTGAAGTAGTAGAGGGTGACTTTGCTGACGATCGCGGCAAGCGCCCATTCGGGGTCGGTCAGGTCCATCGTGGCCCGGAACCGGGCCATCCGTGACGTGAGCTCGGATGAGGGGACGCGTGATTGCATACCGGAGTGCTGGGCCCCCCGACCTTAAAAATTGACGAGGGGGATGCAGGGTGCCACCCGGCCGTTTCTCCCCTGTGCAGGATGCTGAAACAGGGCATGAGCAAAAAACACCGGCGCAATGGTTCCGTCGCCGTAACGTATGCAAGAATCAGGGGCACGGAGAGGGGGAGGGAACAACCCCCCGTGGTTGAGACGGGGCTGGCCGACGCCCCCCTAGTCGACGCGGGTCTTCGAGCGGATCTCGTCGCCCCACCCGGAGCTCCGTTCGCCTTCGGCAAGCATCTCCTCCACCCAGATGCGGGCGATCGCGTTGCCCGCCTGGAAGGCGATCACCTCGAGGGACATGAGCGAGGAGTCGGAGATCTCCTCCGGGTAGTTGGAGCCCAGGAGGAGAAAGCCGATCGACGATGCGTTGTAGACGATCGGGATGACGAGGACCACCCGGACACGGGCATGCGACACCTCGCAGCCCAGAAAGTCCTTCATCTCGTCGAAGAAGGAGTAGATGCACTCCCCTTTGGCAACGGTGCGGCAGATGGGGGTGGTCTTGTCGAACGAGCGGATGGAGCCGATGAAGGCATCCGAGAACCCGGTCGACCGGACGACCTCGAAGCGCTCGGTGTGCGGGTTTTCCAGGTAGAGGGTGCCGAAGGACATCCCCGAGACCTTGCAGGCGGTCGAAAGCGTGAGCTCGAGGGCCTCCCCCAGCGACCGGGCCGCGGCAAGGCCGAGCCCGAGATCCCGCTGGGCGATGAGCTGTTCCGTCATCTGGCGGCGCTCCGTGATATCGTAGATGGTCCCCTGGACGGCGTGTATCCTGCCGGACTTCTTCCTGAGGTAGTGCCCGAATTCCTGGACCCAGCGCACCTCGCCCTCCTTCGTGATGATGCGGTATTCCGTCTCGGTGGAGAGGGAGGGGTCCTTCTCCGCCTCCTTCATCGCATCGTAGATGAGCGGCAGGTCGTCCTGGTGGACGAGGATGTCCCAGGAGATCTCCTTGCCGTTGATCTCCTCGGCGCTGTACCCGGTAACAGGCTCGATCGCCCCGTGGGCGAAGACCACCGTAAGGTCGGGTTTTCGCTCGAAGGCGATGCCATTGAAGTTCTCGATGATGAACCGGTACCGCTCCTCGCTCTCGTGGAGGGCGCGTTCAAGAGCGTTGTTCTTCACCATCCGGCGGACCTGGGAGGCGAGTTCGTTGAACTCCGATCCGGGGTCGTCGCCCTTCGGCAGGTAGTAGTCGGCGCCGTTTTTGAGAGCGCTTATCACCACGTCCTCCTGGCCAAGGCCGGTGTGCATGAGAAACGGCATGTCCGGGAAGCGGATGCGCACTTTTTTGAGAAACGTGATGCCGTCCATCCCCGGCATCTGGTTGTCCGAGATGATCGCATCGAGCGGTTCGCTTCTGAGGATATCCATCGCCTCGTCGCCGTTGTTGGCCGTCACCACCTCGATGTCCCCGGAATGTTCGAGGAGAATTTTGCCCGTCTCGAGAAGGGAGGGGTCGTCGTCTGCCAAGAGTATCCGAATCATATTGTATCACCATTGCGGGCAAAAAGCAGGGGATGCCCGCCCACTCTAGTCAAACATCATCCTGCTACGTATTGAATCAAGCGCTTCTTCCCGTTCCTTTGCGGTGATGATCAGCCGCTCCTCCCCCACCGCAATCTCCGTCGCACCCCCGCCTATCGTGCCGATGACGGTGTGGGGGAGGCCGTCCACGGCCGAAGGGTCGGCGCAGGCGGCAAGGAACCGGCCGGGCGCCTCGGAGAAGAGCACCTCCCACGGGTCGCCCGCGAGGGTGACCGTGCAGCCGGCATCGAAGCCCGCGAGGGTGGCAAGGAGCCCGCCCGCCGAGACGTCGGTCACGAAGACGCCCGACCGGGCGAGGGTGCGGACGAGCGGGAGGAGGCTGATCTCCGCCATCGCCGGCGCACTGCCGCCGCAGCCGGTGACGGCGTCGAGGATGCTCCCGCCGAGGGCGGGGGCGGCGCTGCCGATGAGAACGAGCGTGTCGCCGTCCTTCGGGGCCGCAGGGATGAAGAGCGGCCCTTTGCCGGCCATGCCGATGGAGGGCGTCGGCTTTATACGGGTATCGAACTCGTCGCTCTCGTTGTACAGGGAGACGTTACCGCCGACGATCGGGACCGCAAGGGCCCGGGCCATGTCGCCCATGCCGGCGACCGCCTGCGAAAGCTGCCAGTAGACGTCGGGGTGGACCGGGCTTGCGAAGTTGAGGCAGTTGACGATGCAGAGGGGGTCTGCGCCGAGGCAGGCGAGGTTTGCCGCGTTCTCGTAGACCGAGTTTGCCGTCCCCTCGTACGGGCGAAGGGCAATCTGGCGGGGGAAGCACCCGCAGGAGAGGGCAAGGGCCGCGTCGCCGAGGCGCAGGAGCCCGGCGTCGCCGCCGGTGGCGACCGTGCGCAGCTGGACGTCGTGGTCGTACTGCCGGGAGACCCAGTCCTTTCGGGCGATGTCCGGGTGGGAGAGGACCCGCAGGGAGATCTCCTTCAGGCCGCCCGCGGGGAGCGTGAAGGGGGTTTCGTGGTCGTAGGGGGCGGCCTCACGCGTCTCGCAGGGGGCGCCGCCGACGAGGAGGCCTATCGGGAGGTCGCAGACCGTCTCGCCGTTGAAGGTGACGATGTAGCGGTTCTCGGGGATCACCTCGCCGATGTCGCTCCACTTCAGGTCGTACTTCCCGATGATGGCGGTGAGTGCCGGCACATCCTCCGGGGCGGCCTCGATGAGCATGCGTTCCTGGGACTCGGCAAGCAGAATCTCGACCTCGTTCATCCGCGGTTCGCGGAGGTGGACGCGGTCTGCCACGATCTTCGCGCCGAAGGTGGAGGACATCTCGGAGGAGGCGCCGGCAAGGCCCGCTGCCCCGAGGTCACGGCAGGCGGCGATCTTTCCGGTCGCCTTCATCTCGATGGTCGCCTCGATGAGCAGTTTTTCGGTATAGGGGTCGCCCACCTGGACACAGGGGCGGTCCTCGGCCTCCGCGTCCTCTGAGAGGTCACGGGAGGCGAAGGAGGCGCCCCCGAGGCCGTCGCGGCCGGTGGAGGCGCCGTAGAGGATGAGGCGGTTGCCGGGCCTTTGCACCCGGGCGGTGAGGTAGCTGTCCGGGTCGACGATGCCGACACAGACGACGTTTACCAGGGGGTTGCCGCTGTAGGACTCGTCGAATACCAGCTCGCCCCGGACGACGGGGACGCCGATGCAGTTGCCGTAGTCGCCGATGCCCTGCACCACGTGTTCGAAGAGGTAGCGGTTCTTCTCGTCGTCGAGCGGCCCGAAGTAGAGGGGGTCCATCAGGGCGATAGGGCGGGCCCCCATCGAGATGATGTCGCGCACGATGCCGCCCACCCCGGTCGCCGCCCCGTCGTACGGGTCCACGTAGGACGGGTGGTTGTGCGACTCCATCCCGATGGCAAGGGCGATATCATCGGAGAAGCGGACGATGGCGGCATCGTCCCCCGGCCCGAGGAGGACGTTTTCCCCCGTCGTGGGGAGGGTCTTCAAGAGTTCCTTCGTGGAGCGGTAACTGCAGTGTTCACTCCAGAGGTTGTCAAAACAGGCGATTTCGAGGTCGGTGAGGGTGCGCCCCAGCTGACCCTCGAGGTAGGCAAGATCCCCGGCAGATACCATGGTGCAGAATGGTTGGTACCGTGCACTAATAAGGGTGCGCATCAGGGGGCCGGTTTATAAAGCGGCCCCCGGCGGGTCCGTTAAAAGCACTATTAAGAGTGTGCAGAACCAATGGTATACGCATGACCGACCCGTACAAAGCGTTGCTGGACAAGGCATATGAAAATATTACGGAGACCTCGGGCGATGAGGGGCGGTTCACCGTCCCCCGGGCAAAGGTCTTCGTTGAAGGAAAGACCACCGTCCTGGAGAATTTCGGGGACATCGCCTCGGTGCTCCGCCGTGACCAGGACCACTTCATGAAGTTCCTTCTGGGCGAGCTCGGCACCTCCGGGAAGATCGACGGGAACCGTGCGGTCTTCAACGGCAAGTTCGAGATCGAACAGATACGCTCCATGGTGCAGAAATACACCAACGACTATGTGATCTGTTCCGAGTGCGGCAGGCCCGACACGAGGCTTGTCAAAGACGGGCGCATTCAGCTCCTGCGGTGCGACGCCTGCGGCAGCCACCGGCCGATCCGCAAGCGGCGGGTCAGAAGCGAACCGGTCGGCAGCCAGCTCGAGGAGGGCCAGATACTGGATGCCGAGATCGAGTTCCTCTCGCGGCGTGGTGACGGGGTCGCAAAGATCGGGAAGTACACGATGTATGTGGCGAACGCAAAGCCGGGCCAGAAGGTCAGGGTGAAGATCACCCGCATCGCAGGTTCCATCGCGTTTACCGAACGGGCGGAATAGAAGATTTCGGGGGGACATCCCCCGCCATACTTTTTTGTTCGGATCTCTTTTCTACGCCTGCTGCGGTGGCATGAAGGCTGTATATTGACCTGAGCGTTTCCTGAACGGGCAGAGGTGCTCATTGCATCCCGGTGCTGCCCCTGAGCGGCGCTTTCGTCGACAATGGCGCATCCGCTCTTTGCGATGGGCGGCGGGAGTACCAAAAAAATAGCAGAGTCCCGGTGAGGCCGGGAGAGGGATTACTGGTGTTCTATCTGTGCAAGCAGGTCGGTGCAGTCTGCGGCGATGGCCTCTGCCCCCCGGATGATGGCGGCGACGGGGTCGGTACCGTCCTTGGTGGTGACGAGGAGGGTCGGGTCGACGAAGGTGTAGCGGAAGTCATAGGATGCGACATCGACCGACGGGTCGGCAAGCATCTGATTGGTGAGGGCGTTGAGGTAGGTGTGGGTCTCTCCTGCAAAGGAGATGCGCACCTTGTCCGCCTCAAGCTCGATGATCTTGATATCCATAAGTACGGTATAACTACGAAGAAGAACGGGATATAGGTATTGGTGACGGCGGCCCACCGCCCGCGGCCAGAACGGCGGATGGTGGCCGGAGACGCCGCGGGCGCCGGAAAGATACGCAGGCACGCCACAGCCTGCCGGTGCAGCGTGCACCGGCGCCGGCAGGGAGGCAGTTTTCCCATCAACGGCGCCATTGTGCACAGTTGCAAAAAACAAGTGCCATGCACTTCTCCTTTGCAAACTGGTTTTAATAATCGGGGATAAACACCCCTTTGCACCTGGGGGGGAAAGCGGCGACGGACACCGAAAGACCAGACCCGGCGGGGGAAGTGCGTGAATTGGTACATGCCCTGCATTCCGGAGACATTCTCCTGAGGCTCGAGGCAATTTCCCGGGCCGGGTCTATCGGGAGCCCGGTGATATGGCCGCTCCACAGAGTGCTCAACGAAGGCGATGCCAGTGCCCGCTGGGGGGCGGCACTGGCATTGGTACGAGTGGGAAACCCCGCCGTCGACTGCCTCATTGCCACCTTTTCCAGCGCATCACCGGGGAGTGTGCCCGCCATGTGGGCCGCCGGAAAGATAGGTGAAGTGCGCTCGGTTTTGCCATTGCACCGTATTCTTTGCGAATCTTCAGAGGAGTTCCACCGCGTGGTCGCGGCGGCCGCCCTGCTCTCCATCGGCCATCCCGGCGGATGCGCCCGCGTGGAGGAGGCGCTGGGAGCGCATGACGCGCATTTTGCCAAATCCCTTGCCCAAATCAGTTGTTTTGGATAGATAGGCGCTATTGCTAGGCTCTTTTGCATTGCACTTATCCCAACGGCCCGGCTAAACCGGCGAAATTGGGCCATTTTTGCGCAAAATCTTGGATTGATTTATATATTATATAATTTCACGTTTACTTGCCGAAGAGACATCGGCAGACCCGATTTCAGGGGGGGTTTGAATGGCAGGACCAACAGGAGAGAGGGATAGCGATCCCGATATTACGGGCAGGCTGATGAAGATCATCAGATTTAGGCCCAAAGGGGTCACGATCTCTGAACTGGCACGGGAAACAAGGGTCAACCGGAACTCTGTTGCAAAGTACATGGAGATTCTCCAGGTGGCGGGCCAGGTTGACATGAAGGTGGTCGGAAACGCAAAGGTATACTCCGCAGCAACACGGGTGCCGATTGCGACGATGATCAACACATTTTCAGAGTACATCATTGTCCTCGACGCAAAGGGGCAGATATCTCTCATCAATGACCAGTATCTCCGGTTCGCCGGTCTTGCCAAGGAAGAGGTGATCGGCCACCGGATCGGGGAAGTCAAACTTCCCGGCCTTACTTCTGAGGTGATCATCTTCATCAGGGACGACCTCGAGGGGAGAGAGGCGTCGCTTGAGGTGACCATCGAGAAGAACGACGAGGAGTACTTCTTTGCCATCCGGTGCATCCGGACGGTGCTCGAGGGGGGAGGCCACGGCACCCTCATCATCCTGCGGGACGTCTCGGAGCACCGCCGGGCAGAGATTGCCCTCAGGGAGAGCGAGAATCTCTTCAGGACGCTCTTTGCAAGCGTCCGCATGCCCATTTTCCTGCACACGTCCGCCTCGGAGGAGATCCCGGGGAGATTCATTGAGGTGAACGATTCTGCATGCAGGGCATTCGGCCATACCCGTGAGGAGATGCTTTCGATGAGCATCGCCGACCTCTACCCGCAGGGCGAGGACGGGACGCGGCCGGAACTCTTCCCCTTCAGGGAGGGGAAGACGCTGACGTTCGAACGGCACCTGCGGACACGCCACGGCATGACCGCACCATTTCGCATCAACACACAGTTCCTTGTGATGGACGGCAGGGAGGTGATCCTCTCCATCGCACGGGACATCACCACGGAACAGGAGCTCGCCCAGCAGCAGCGGCAGCATATCCATGACCTCGGGTTTCTGGCAACCACCTCGAGCGAGATTGCGTCCTTCGGGCGAAAATGCGACCTGTTCCCGTACATCACCGGCACCATCTGCCGGACCCTTCCTGCCGGGTCCGCCATGGTCGCAACCCCGTCCGTGGGGGACGGGAAGACCTGGACCGTCCGGGCGGCGCAGAGTGCGGCCGATGCCGGGCCTTCCGGCGGGCTGCACGCCGCCCCGGGGAGAACCATTGCCATGACGGACGACCTGATTGCACGGCTCGGGACGGGGGAGATGCTCGGGCCGGCGATGCCGGGGGACGGGGTGGAGGAACGGCACGTCCCCGCAGAACCCGCCCCCGGCGCCATGCTCTGCTACAGAAAAGGGCTCGTCGTGGACGGCGAGCTCTTCGGCATGGTCGTCTTTGAGCTGCCGGAGGAATCCGGGGGGGAGAGCCTCCGGCTGCTCGAGGCATTCTGCGACCAGGCGGCGGTGGCGCTTCGCCGGCAGGCGGCAGAGGAGGAGCTGACCGCAACGAACGCGACGCTCCGCCGAAAACTGGTCGAGCACGAGCGCGACCTCGTGCACATGAACGAAATTCTTAACATCCTCAATGTGGAACGCAGCTACCTCGACCGGGCACTCACGGAACAGACGGAGTTCATCGTGAAGTGCCTGACCATCTCGGGGCTTGCCATCGTGGGGCTCAACCGCGAAGGGACGATCACCGAGATCAACCATAATGCGTGCGAGATCATCGGCGCCGATGAGGGGGAGCTCATCGGGCGCGACTGGTTCAGGGAACTGGTCGCGGGGAGCGGGGGTGCGGGAGCCTCCGACCTCCACGAGACCCTGATCGACGGCACGCTCAAGGCCGGCATCTCGGCCCGGCCGGTCACCTGCACCGACGGGACGAAGAGGAGCATGGTATGGCTCGCCCACCGGGCGAACGCCGGTCAGGACAACCCGACGAAGGTCTACTGGTTCGGCGAGGAGGCCCCGGGCGAGCGGATCATGGAGCTCTCGGTCAACCTCTGAGGGGGAACCAGAGGCCCCTCGCTTTTCTCATACATTTTTTACGGTTCTCTGCTTCTCTTCTTCCGGAAATCCTCTTTCGCCCTGGTGAACACGGCCGATTTTTCGGTCATATGCGAAAGGGACGGGCCCCTGCGTTTTCGAACGGCCGCAGGGGAACGGGCCGCCTTCCTACCCCCATATCGGGTCGTCGCCGAAGTGTTCCCGCCAGTACGCCTGCGGCGTCCGTTCCATCGTCGCCGCGACCGCCTCCGGTTCAAACGAGAAGCGGTAGTTCGTGCAGTAGCGGACGAGGAGGTCGTAGGAGGCGGTCAGGGCGACGGTCGTCTCGTGGGCCGACCGGTGGTCCCCGGCCCGGCGGACATCCGGGTGGTGCTCCCGTATCAGCCGGTGGTAGCGCATGCGGATCTCGTTGAGGCTTGCCCCGCCGGCGACCCCCAGCACCTCTGCCGCTTCCCGGACGGCGGCGGGCGTGAGTGGCTCCATGAGAGGAGAGGTGGGAAGGGGATACGATAAAGAGCACGGTCGGCGTATCTGTTTTTCCCAGACGGGTGAGGGATGCACGATGCCGCAGGAGGTCTTCGAGCGCCATGGAAGCGCCTATGACGACTGGTACGAGGAGCACCGGGAGGTCTACCTCGCCGAACTGGAGCGCATCCGCCGGGCCCTCCCCGCCCCGGACGCCCGCACCGTCGAGGTGGGCGCAGGTTCGGGGCGCTTTGCCGCACCTCTGGGCATTCCCATCGGGATCGAACCCTCCCTTGCCCTCGCCCGCATCGCCCGCCGGCGGGGCGTCGATATCGTCCAAGGGGTGGGGGAGTGCCTGCCCCTGAAAGACGGATCGTGTTCGGCGGTGCTGATGGTGACGGTCATCTGCTTCTTTGACGACCCGGCCGCCGCCTGTGCGGAGGCCTGCCGGGTGCTCGTGCCGGGGGGCGTGCTTGTCGCGGGCTTTCTCGAACGGGAGGGGCGGCTGATACAGGCGTTTTTGCACGGGGAGCCGGGGCACCGGTTCCTTGCCGCGGGGACGTTCTACTCGTCGGCGGAGGTGCAGGCGCTCCTCGCCGGGGCGGGGTTTGCCATCATCTCTGCGGATACGGACGATGACTTCTGCGTGATCGTGGCGAAAAAAGAGTGATACCGGAACGGGGCGGGGGGACGGGAGAACAACGGACGCCGGAACAGAAAGGGGGGGCACGGCGACGGCGACGGTGCCGAAACGGGGGAGCACCGGGGCCGGGAGAAGGCCGCCCCGGCCATGGCGCCGCCTCCCCCACGGGAATGCCCTCTTATGCTCACGCACGAATAGTACTGCAATGACCGGAGGGGAGGGGGCGGCAGGGGAGACCTGTTCCATGGACCCGGACGAGCGGGAGAGGGTCCGCTGCGCCGAGCATGCCGACCGCATCCAGCGCTTCTTCGGCCGTTCGTTCTTTTTGAGTGCTACCATCGGCATCCCGTTCTGCGTCTTCAAGCTGCTCTTCGGCGTAACGGCCGTCCGCGTCGGGACGGGGGCGGCAGGGACTGCCGGGGCCGCCGGGGGGGCGTCACCGGCCCTTGCCGCCTTCGGGTGGCTGATCGTTGCATGGGCGGCGGCCGACCTTGCGATGAACATAGGCCGGAGCGCCCTCGACCTTGCCGGGCGGCCCGCCCCCTTCGAGTACTGCACGATTGCGCAGGCGGGCCGCCTCGTCCGCCGCCCGCTCACAACTGTCTTGTTGAACCAAGCGTCAACCTCTTCCGTCACCTTCTGTTCACCCGTAGGCCTCAGCCGCAGCGCATGGCTCTCCGTCCTCACGAAGTCCTTTGCGTCCATTGCTTCCTTTTCACTCCCCCATCTCCCCCGCAAGCCTCCTCGCCCTTCTCCGCACCGACCACTCCATGACCATTCCCGCCAGGTGACTGCCGGGATTGACCCGCACACCCCCCTCCGAAGTACGTCGTCCCTTCTCCAGCCACCCGATAGAAGGAGAGAACGCTGTCTCTTATACACATCTGACGCTGCCGACGAAGAGGATAGTGTAGA
>OMKS01001125.1_pt1 | contig 24488 bp, 16 predicted proteins | sample 1674721 | NCBI WGS metagenome assembly OMKS01 (sample SAMN06264996, study PRJEB25208) | sediment metagenome | isolation source: hot spring sediment | place: USA: California | collected 2014-09-02
GCTGAACGTGCGACGCACGGTGGACACGCCGGGCCAGACCGGGCCCGTCCAGCACGCCGGCCTCGTCGGCGAGCGAAAGCCGCACGCCGTCGTCGTCATGGTCGATTGCAGCAAGCCCATCGCCGCCACCATCCACTGGCTCGACCTGTTCTGCGACCGGCTCGACACCGTCCTGCGAAGGGGCCGCCACATCCGCAGCAAGCTGCCGGTCATTTAGCTCCACAGCCACTGTGATCACCCCCGGTTGTGATACGGAATAACGCGAAATTTTTTTGATACGTTTCAGCGCATCCTGTGGAGTGTCAAATTTAAGGTATTGATAAAGCGGAATTGAATCCCCATCCACAGCATAATACCGGGTTAACACCTGCTCGTTGACAGAACGGCTTTTTAAAATTTCCACCTGATTATTGATCTCTTTTTCCTTGCCCATATAATCAGTAACATTGAACAATGTCTTTTGAACCCCACCGTCACTTTTAATCATGACCTTCACTGTTGACTGGTAGATAGGTGTTGCGGTCATAGTATAGTAGGTAACAAATGAGACCACAGTAATAAAAGAAATTACTATGATCCATCTGCCGGAGTATAAGATCCTTAAATAATCCCGGATCCCAAGTTGTTTCTCCATTTCCTGATCCATACAAAATCTCCTCTAAATTCTACAATTAAAGGGTTCTGCAAAATTGCCAAACCTCTTATTCAGAGCACCAATTTATCTGAGCGAATAAATCTACTACTTTTTTTAACTAAAAGATAGCTACGTCCTACCGCTTTAAGCAAGACTCCTCGCGACGACACATTTAGATTATTTTGCAGATATTAATATTAGTTTCACTCTCTGGAAAGCAATAACTATTGCGACCAGCAGTGATAATTTCCAAATCAACAAATTTTTTGAATACATAACAAAAATAATGCCATGATTTTTACTCTCATCAGAACAGGAGCTGTATTGCGATTACCAGTTTAATTGATTAACTTTTTTACTTGCGTATGGCAAGCATGCTACAATAAACACTAATTTTCAAATTCGCTGATTTTAGCTGCGATTAATAACCATCAAAAAATACTATCGCATATCAATCACTTCAACGGAATCGGGCACAACATATTTGAAAAAACTGTCCTTCAACGGTAAATTAAACTCAATATTCGATAGCCAATAAGTATTGGTGTTGTCATTTAAATCGGTTTGTTCGATCTTAATAACGATCATATCTTTGATGTGAATCCAAATTTTGATGAGTTTGATAAATTGATCTCCGCTACTGGGACGGAGTTCGATCAAGTGACACTTATCTTTGTCAATCAATTCATCGCTAATATAACTTGCCCGATATTCATCCGAAAAGTTAAGCAGGATATCTTTCGGCAGATTAATGTCCTCGGAATTCTGCACATTGTCAACAATGACCTGTCCGGTGGCTCGCGAATAGGTCCACAATGTCTTGCCATCGGAGACGATGGTTTGATTTTCAGTTTCAATTCTGAACTTTTCTTTTCCCTGAAGCCAAATCACACCCTGCTGTTCAGCAATATTGTCCGTCAGTTTCCAATAAAAAACCTGCTTATAATCGCTTTTAATATTTTTGCTCTGATCATACTTGCGCAGCACGTTTTTGATAATGGAATTTGCTTTTGAATCGGGTAAACCATTTGTAACCAGTATCAAAACAATTAACAGCGTCAGAGCGCCGACGATAATTTGAATATTTTTTACTCTCATTTTTTCCTCAGCTTGATATAAATCAGGGTAACATCTCAGTTTTGAGTGGATTGCCGGTGCCATCGCTTGATATTCGGATTTTTTTACCAAATGTCATAAATTAAAAAAGTTATTACATCGATTTTTTCAAACAGAGCGATGGCATCAGTTTACATTTTTACCAGCAACTAAGGTTTTGCAAATCCGGCTTTTTTATCATTGCCGAATAAATTTAATCAATACTCACTGCTAAATGGATCAAATCAATCCCATATCCATCAGTTCATCATCGTCAATCAGCACCTCACGCGCTTTGCTGCCGTCGAAGGGTCCCACGAAACCAGCATCTTCCAACTGGTCGATTAGCCGTGCTGCGCGGGCATATCCGATTTTTAATCTGCGTTGCAATAACGACACAGAACCCTGTTGGTGCCGCACCACCAATTTTAACGCCTCATTAAACAATTCATCGCGATCGTTTTTGTTAAAACGCTCAGAACGGGATGCAATATCATCTTCTTCTGTGGGCAAGAGAAATTTTGGTTCCTGCATTGGTTGTTGCCGGATATGCTCTATGATTCGCTTGACCTCTTCATGCGAAAGGTACGCCGTATGAATACGGATGGGTTCCGGGCTCGCCGGCGGTAAGAAAAGCATATCGCCTTTGCCGAGCAATTTTTCAGCGCCGTTCATGTCCAGTATGGTCCGGGAATCGGTTTTTGACGCCACCTGAAATGCAATCCGCGCCGGAAAATTGGCTTTGATCACACCGGTGATCACATCCACCGACGGCCGCTGGGTCGCGACAATCAGGTGAATTCCCACGGCGCGCGACATCTGGGTCAACCGCGCGATGGGTTCTTCCACATCTCGAGCAGCCATTAACATCAGATCCGCCAATTCGTCGATAATCATCACCAGATATTTTAACGGTTCCGGCTTGTTTTCGCCTTCATCTATGGTTAGTGGCGCAGTCTTAATCCATTTATTATAGTCATCAATATTTCGTACACCAGCCTTTGCCAACAATTCGTAACGGCGTTCCATTTCTAATTCCATGCTGCGCAGAATCGACACTGCGTTGGCAGCATTTGTCACCACCTCTTCGCCAATGTCGTCTCGATAGGCGAGGTGATGATATTTCAAAGCAGCGTAACCGCTTAATTCCAATCTTTTAGGATCGATCATCACTATTTGGACCTGATCCGGACTGGCTTTAAAGAGGATACTGCAAATAATGGTATTCAGGCAAACACTTTTTCCGGAGCCGGTTGCCCCCGCAATCAACAGGTGAGGCATACCCGCCAGATCATCAACATAAATATCGCCGGCAATGGTTTTTCCCAGCCCAATAGTCAACGGAGATTCGCTTGCCCGGAAACGAACCGAATCCACCACTGATTTTAGATAAACCGTTGTAGGTTTGCGATTCGGGATTTCAATACCGACAGCAGCTTTGCCCGGAATGGGCGCGACAACGCGAATTCTTTTCGCCCGCATAACCAGCGCCAAATCGTCCGCCAGTGATGTAAAGCGACTAATTTTCACTCCGGGCGCAGGTTCAATTTCAAAACGGGTGATTACCGGACCAGGATTGATTTCAACCACTTTTCCATGGATGCCGAAATCCGCTAATTTCTCTTCAAGCGTTTTGGCGCTGGTCATCAAATCGTCCCAGGATACCTGCTCAACCGTCTCAGTCGGATCGTCCAACAGAGTCGGCTCCGGATGTTGATATTTTTTTGCTGCTTTTAATCTTTCCACCCGGTCCACATCTGTCAGCGGTTGAGACGTTGGCTGTGTATGCTCGCCTTTTTTGGCAGTAAACAGACGGCTGCGCCGGGATTGTGAGGGCTGCTGTTCAGTCGCCGTTTCTGATTCATCGACAGGCATTCTGATCGTCGGGAAATCTTTTTCAGCTTTTCGTTCCTTTTTTTTACTTCGGGCGAAGAGAATTTTTAAGCTCGGCGTCGGTTGATTGGGTTTAAATAATCGGCGATCATAGCGACGGAAAATGATTGCAATTAAAATTGTCATCCAGCGTTTAAATTTCGATTTGATCTTGCCCAGCTTCAGATCAAAGCTGAACAACACGGTGATGATGACGATGGTGATCAGGATAATAAACGACCCCGCGACGCCAAACCAATTGGAAATAAGGCGCGCTAATGATCCAGCGATCGCTCCCCACTGATAATTGTTCACCTCGAACGGAGCTGTGCCCGTGCCTTGAAATTTTGCTGACTGGCTGGCGATGTTGAAGAGCGCCAGACCCGCTGCAATGTAAAGACCAAATAAGAACATGATCAGCGTTATTTTTCGAATCGTGGCGATACGATTGGAAAATAAAAAGTGTACCCCCCAGAGAAGCAGCAATACCGGAAAAACAAAACTGGCATAACCAACAGTGGTTTTAAACAAGAAAAGGGAGACCCAACTTCCGACAAAACCCATTCGATGGACAATTTCGCCCACTGTTCCGACTGTTTCTCGTGATTCCAGAAAAAAGACCAGGCTCAAAAAAACAAAAACGCTGAGTGAAATCAGCAAAACGCCAATTATTTGTAATTTCTTTTTTTTATCCATTGCTGAATACCGGGTCCTGATGTAACTGCTTTTGGTAATCGTTTATTAACCGGGTAATTTTACCATTTTTAAAAATTGGTATTATCGGGATGTTATTAATAGCGGCGCAAAACACGAGATCATCCTGGCGCCCGATTTCAACCAATCTTCTGCCGTGTGAAGATTGATGCAACATCGCGTTGATATCGTTTTGAAATTGTCGATAAAGAATATACGCCGCTAATGCGCCATCGTTCAATTTTTGTTCACTTTTTTTAACTTGCTGTATAATAGCAACTAACATGCCGCCACAAACAACATCTTCCAGTCCGAATCTTCCGTGTTTGCCAGCGCATAAAATATTGACAGCCATATTGTGGTTGCATAGATAATCAGCAACTGCACCCACATTGATAAAACTGGAGACGACTGCATGATGGGCGTTCGCAGAAATGCCAAACAATTGCGCGCCATTGGTGCTGGTAAAAATTATGTCCTTACCGCATACGACTTCAGACGTGAATTCCTGCGGAGAATTGGAAAGATCGAATCCCGGTATTAGCATTTCATTGCGTTCACCGCAGAGCAGCACTTCTGAACCTCTCCACTCACACGCCAGTCGGCGGGCATGTTCGACTTGCGCCACCGGCGTGATGGACTTACAACCATTTTTAAAAGCCTGAATTATTGTGGTGCTGGCGCGAAGTACATCAATAACAACCACAATTTCTTCAGAAGAAAACGTCGCGCCCTGCAGTTCAGCGCGATTGACAAACAGATTAATTTTCATTAATTCACAGTCTTTCAATTGACTCCGGACAAAATCGAAATCACCCGATACTCATTAATAATCGCGTTGATAGAACGGCGTTTTGACGATCTGCGCCGGAAAAATACGATCGCGAATATTGATATGAATGTCAGTTCCAATTTTGGCGTGGCTTGTCGGGACATAGCCCAAGCCGATTGATGTCTTTAATAACGGTGAAAACATTCCGCTGGTCACCACGCCGATCTGCCGCTGTCCATCGACAATTTTGTATCCATGACGCGGAATCGCCTTGCCGTCGAGTTGAAACCCAACCAGCTTCCGCGATAGACCGTTCTGCTTAATCTGTAGCAATGCTTGTTTCGCGATAAAATCCTGTTGCTTATTCAATTTGGTGATCCAACCAAGTCCGGCTTCCAATGGATTGGTGGTGTGATCAATGTCATTACCATAAAGACAGTACTTCACTTCCATCCGCAATGTATCACGGGCGCCGAGGCCGATTGGCTCAATATCAAATTCTCTGCCCGCAGCCATGATCGCATTCCATACCATTTCCGCCTGACTGTTTTCGAGCATCACTTCAAATCCATCCTCTCCGGTGTAACCGGTTCGCGAGATCATCGCCGCGACCGACGCCACCTTTCCCTCGGTCAACCAATAATTATCGACTTTGGATATGTCAACTTCGGTCACTTTTTGTAACGTATCCAACGCATATCTACCCTGAATCGCCAACAGCGATAATTCTTGGCTGCGGTTTTCAAATTCGACTCCATCAAACAGATGCTCTTGAATCCATTGGAAATCTTTCTCCAAATTGGCAGCGTTGACCACCATCAAAAACTTATCCGGGAATCGATAAAGCAACAGGTCATCCACAATCCCGCCGTTCTCATAACACATCGCCGAGTATTGCGCCTGATAAACTCGGAGGCTGTTGACATCGTTGATGGTGAGAAATTGAAGAAATTCCTCTGCCCGCGGTCCCCTGAAAAAAAATTCACCCATGTGCGAAACATCAAAAATACCAACTGACTGCCGAACCCGCAGATGCTCTTCATTTATGCCCTTGTACTGAATCGGCATGTAGTATCCAGCAAATTCAACCAGCTTTGCACCGAATTGCTGGTGTGTACGATAGAGTGCTGTTTTTTTAATATCCAACCGTTACTCCTCTTCACTTGTTATTTAGAACACTGAGCTTGCAACGCCAACACCAAGCTGGTTCTACTAAATTCCAACTATTTTTTCAACGACTTCACTGCCTGATCTATTCTGTCCAGCGCCTTCTCGATATTGGCGATTGAGTTGGCGTAAGATAACCTCAGATATCCCTTGCCATGCTTACCGAAAGCAGTTCCGGATAACGCCGCCACACCAAAATCCGTCAGCAAATCGTCAGCGAATTGTTTTCCATCGACTCCCAGTTGTTTGATGTTGGGGAAAACATAAAATGCGCCGTGAGGACGCAAGCAGCTAATTCCATCAATCTGATTCAATCCATCCACAATCACATCGCGGCGTTTTTTAAATTCCGCCACCATTTTAATCACATCGTCCTGAGGCCCGGTTATCGCTTCAATCGCACCAAATTGAGCAAAGGTACAGGTACAGGAGTTGCTATTAATTTGAAGCTGAGTGATCTTCTGCGCCAACGGCTCGGGCATGGCGCCGTAACCCAGCCGCCAACCGGTCATGGCATAGGTTTTGGAAAACCCATCCAGAATAATGGTGCGTTCTTGCATACCCGGCATTGCAGCGATCGACTGATGAGTTCCTTCGTAAATGATGTTGAGATAGACTTCATCAGACAGGATATAAATATCCCTTTCTCTGGCGACTTTTGCCACTGCTGCCAGGTCTGTTTTTGTCAAAACACCGCCAGTCGGATTTTGCGGACTATTTAAGATGATTAATTTGGTTTTGTCAGTGACCAGGGAGAGAAATTCATCGACGTCAAAACTAAATTCCCGTTCCTCTCGAAGGGGGTAAGGAATCGATTTAGCGCCGACAAAATCGATCACAGACTCATAAATCGGAAAACCGGGATTGGGATACATCACTTCATCGCCCTCATTAACCAGCGCTAAGATTGTAAAAAACATAATAGGCTTGGCGCCCGGTGTTACAACAATCTGATCGGGAGTGATGTTCATGTTGCGGCGTTGACCCATATCTTTCGCTAATACTTCACGCAGCGCGGGCAATCCTGCCGCCGGCCCGTAATGTGTTTTTCCCTCATTCATTGCTTTTGCGGCTGCATCAATGATATTTTGTGGTGTGTCAAAATCCGGTTCTCCAATCTCCAAATGAATCACCTCTTTGCCTTTCGCTTCCAGCGCCTTTGCCTTTGCCAACACTTCAAAAGCCGTTTCCGTACCCAGACGCGCCATTCGCTCAGCTAATTTAACCATAACAAATCCCCTTTTCCTTTTATGATTTGACTAAAATAATATTAGGTTAACTCATATCAATCAAAGATGAAAATTAACATTTTTTAATTTATAAAAAGATAGCAAAAATATTTTATATTGTCAAGATTTTTCTCAGTCAACACGGTGATATAAAAAAAGCCAGTTCTTGTTGAACACTGGCTTTTTTTAATCTGAATAATTCATACGCCACAAAGTCTCGAAGAAACAAAGGCACACAAAGTAATGAAAATATAAAGCTTGGCAGGCAAAGGAGATTAATCGACTCAGAATATTTTTTATGCATGCTTCTTTCACAACTTTGTTCCCGCCGCGGCGGGATTCATGACTTGGTGCCTTGGTGGCAAGATTTATAAATTAAACAGGTTAGATAAATTCCACATAATATCACTGCCGCAATCTGCCAATATCATTAACTATTACGAATAGCATAAAGGCTATCAAGATGACCATACCCACCTGCTGAATAACCAGTTTGGTTTTATTTGGAATGGGGCGACGGATGATCGTCTCTACCAACAAAAACAGCAGATGACCACCATCTAACACCGGTATCGGCAGCAGATTAATCAATCCCAGATTTAAACTAATAAACGCTATAAAGACAATGAAATTCGACTCTCCTTCGCGAGCGCTGTCCTTTGCCATTTTTGCAATCATAATGGGTCCACCAAAAGCTTCGCGAAAGGACTGATCTCCACGAATGACCAATTTGAGATAATGATAAGTCAACCGGACAATGGTTACGCTGTAATCAAATCCATAACCCACCGATTTTAATAATCCTAACCGTCGCTCTTGAACCGGGTAGCTAATGCCGATCAGTCCGATTTCCTGCTCCTGAACTGTTTGTTTTTTCGGAGTAATTTCTGCCGAATAAAAATCACCATTTCTTTGCCAATGGATGTTGAGCGGCTGTTCAGGGCTTGCGTGGATGATTTTCGTCAGTTCATCCCAGCTACGCACTGGCGTCTCATCGATCATAAAAATCCGGTCACCTTCGCGTAGCCCGACAGCTTGCGCCGGAGAAGCATCGACCAGATTGCCGACCAATGGCGGTAGCGTTAACCTTAAGCTATCCAACAACTTCGCCGGAAAATTAGCAACGACAATTGCGGTATCGCGACGGACTTTCAAAGATATGTGCCCATCCTTTCCGAGCGACCGCTGGAAATCTTCAAACGTGGTGATCGATCTCTCATTAAGGGTAAGAATTTGATCACCATACTGCAATGATGTTTGCTGCTGAATTTTTTGAGAATCAATCCTGTCAATCACCAGTCCGGTTGGTTCTTTCATGCCGACAAAATAAGCAATGCTGGCAAACAACAACACGGCAAGCATAATATTCATCAGCGGACCGGCGAAAATCACCAGGAACCGTTGATAGGCAGCTTTGGACATAAATTCCCACGGTTCGCCTTTGATCGATTCAGCGTCCATACTCTCGTCTATCATTCCGGACATTTTCACATAGCCGCCCAGTGGAATCCAGGAAATACAATAGTCGGTGTCGCCAATTTTTTTTCCCACCATACGCGGCGGAAATCCCAGCGAAAACCGCTCCACGCGAATTCCCACCAGTTTCGCCAACAGAAAATGTCCCAATTCATGCACAAAAACTAAAACACCCAACACAATTATTAATCTCAAAACTGCTTCTAACATTAAATACTCCTATGGATAATAGCACAATATTTTTCGAATATTCTATCGCCATGATTAGATTATCAGGGCGCAAAAAAGTTTTAACTTAACTATCTCGATGCGATCAAAATTTATCCGCTAAAAAAGGTTAAAAATTAACTTCAAGTACTTGCTCTCGTTCGATAGCTGCCGTAATAAAATTGCGCGCCCAAAGGTCTGCTTCCAGGATGTCCTCGAGATTGGGATGAAAAACCAGGCTGTGTTTTTTCAATGTCAGCTCAACATACTTTACAATTTCAATAAATTTGATTTTATCGGACAGGAACGCGTTGACCGCGACCTCATTGGCGGCGTTTAATACTGCCGGCGCTGTCCCGCCGGTTTGAATTGATTGATACGCCAAGCGCAGCGCTGGGAATTTGCTGAAGTCAGGTCTATCGAACGTCAGTTTTTTTAAAGAGGAAAAATTTAACCGTTCGCTTTGTAAATATTTTCTTTCCGGGTAGGTGATCGCGTATTGAATGGGCAACTTCATATCGGGCAATCCCAGTTGAGCCTTAACCGAGCCATCGATAAACTCAACCATTGAATGGATAATGGACTGCGGATGAATAACGACCTCGATCTGTGAAATCGGAATCCCAAACAACCAATGCGCTTCGATCACCTCTAACCCTTTGTTCATCATCGTTGCCGAATCAATGCTTATTTTGCTTCCCATGTCCCACTTCGGATGATTCAAAGCTTCGGATTTGGTCGCATTTTCCAGCATCTTTTGGCTGCATTGATAAAATGGACCGCCCGAAGCTGTTAAGATCAGCCGGCTGATCGTTTTAAAGTTTTCACCCTGAAGGCATTGAAAAATCGCACTATGCTCACTATCCACCGGTAAAATTCTCACACCGCGCTCACGGGCGCGAGTCGTAATAATCTCCCCTGCCATTACCAGCGTTTCCTTATTCGCTAAAGCGATAGTGATTTTATTTTCAATCGCAGCCAGGGTTGGTAACAATCCGACCGAACCAACCAACGCATTCAACAGCAAATCTGCCCCATACAGCGAAACCAAATCGGTCAGTCCTTGTTTGCCGGTTAATACATCGATGCCCAGTTGTTGAATTTTTTCAATGAGCGCCAACGGAACATTCGTTCCGGTAATGCAAACGACTTTGGGTTTTAAACGTTGACATTGTTGAAAAAGCAAATCCACCCGCTGATGGGTGGAGAGTGCAACAACTTCAATTTCGTTCCTGAATCCTTCAAGCGTCTCAAGGGCATTTCTGCCGATCGAACCTGTCGAACCCAGAATCATAATCCGCTTCATGCTGATCTACGAAACTCCCGGCTGAAAGATGAATCCCCGGCTATCTTGCGATAACCGGGGAAAGGTAAACCTCGCTTTATCGAAAACTAACTCCCAATCCTACGTTGAATCCCTGGGCATGGCCGAAATTGTAGTCAGCGTTAATATATACCAGAGGAATGGGCTTGATTTTCAATCCCAGATTATAACGCATATTTTGCTTGGTGTACTCTTTTTTCACCTCACCAATTGGGTCCGGTAGTTTGAGATCGACCGCAAGTTTGTTATAATCGATCCCAATCCCGCCATAAACGTCAAAGATCATAAAACCTTTGCTGACAAGGACCGCGCCGCTGAAACAACTGATGTTTCCAAAGTCAAATTCGTCGGGCACAATCAGGTAATGATAGGCTGCCACCACAGAAACGCGCGGCAATACCATGTTTTGCAGCAATCCGTATTTTAGCCCCAGTCCAATGAGGGTAATGTTTCCGTCTTTGGGAGCTTCGCCGATGGGATAGGTGAAAAAGCGTCCTGTGGCTTCGACATTGCCGGGCAAGCCCACACTTGCTTGCAACAATGGCAGCGGCATTAGCGTTATATCACGAAAGACACCACCCTGCAACTCGTCGTTGGACGGCCAGGGAATCGGTGGTTTCTGGTCATCTTTAACCATCATGGTGACCACCCGCAGGCCGATATCAAAACCTGCAAAGCCGTGAATACCCGCAGTATGATACAATCCACCGCCGCTATAAAACCCGAACAAATCCAATAACGGCTCGATCAATTCATCCAGGTTTTGGATGGCGTAAGCTCTTTCCATTTTGTCCGCTGGTGGTAAAGCGAGCGTTGCGAGGTCAAGATCCTGGGAAAAAACACTGGTATTCAAACCAAATACCAACAAGCCAATCACCATTATGATACCTGTTTTAACTCGCATGTTTTTCTCCTCCAATTTTAGTAATGGTTGTAATCAATTGATTAACCTCTGTTAATTCTTGAGGCGTTAATTGACTTTCTATTAAATCTATCTGGAACTCATTTTGGAAACCCAATTTCAGCGCATCCACCAACTCCTCCCAGACCACGCCTGTTTGGATAAGCTGCGAAATTGAAACGGTTTTCTCACGTAATTGCCGGTGAAATTCTTCTCGATCAGCTTCACTTTTCAGCAAAATATAATCAGCCAACTTCAAATGATAATCACCGATGAGGATTGAACCGTGTTGTAAAATAGACTTTTCAAAGTGCCGTTGGGCGCTACCCACCAACTTTTTATGATTTACTGCAACCTCGTATTGCCCGGAACTGGAAAAACATGGGATGTGATGCTTATAATCCGAGCTTTTTAAGTCTGCAGTTGATCGTTGCACTAACTGTGCATTCACACCGAACAACCGCAGTCCGTGCAGCAACCCCCGGCTGATGCGATTATAGGTTGATAAAATATCAGCCGCGTACCATTCCGTATTTTTAGGAATAATGACGCTGTAGGTTACTTCTTCTGCATGTAATACCGCGCGTCCACCAGTGGGACGGCTGACAACATCTATTCCGTCTCGGGCGCACTTTTCTAAATTCAGTTGTTTTGGATTTTGGTGATGGCCCAATGAAATAGCATATGGCTTCCAGCGATAGACCCGAAACACCGGCATTTCAAAATCAACTGCTGATTTTAAAGCTAAAATCTGATCAATCGCCATATTGGTAACGCCGTCCCGGAAGCCGGTATTGATAAAACGCCAGGTTTTCTTGTTTTGTTCTGCTATTTAATAATCCCCCTTTCTGAGGATTCAATAAATTGAATAATGGTTTCCAGCTTCGGTGTTGAATTTTGAGACTTTAATTTCTCCAGCGCCTGAGACACATTTAAACCAGAGCGATAGATCAGTTTATATGCGCCGCGAATTTCTTTTAAAGCCTCATCAGAAAAACCGCGGCGGGTCAAGCCCACCCGATTAATTCCTGCATATTTAAGCGGATCTCCTGCCGCCAGAATAAAGGGCGGTACATCTTTGCTCACTCTGAGCCCTCCGCCCACGAATGAATTTCGCCCCACTTTAACAAACTGATGGATGGGGGTCATACCGCCAATTGCAGCGAAAGGTTCGATTGTAACATGACCGGCCATATTGACTGCGTTCGCTAAAATGACATTGTCGCCGATCAGACAATCGTGTGCAACATGCACATACGCCATCAACAAACAGTTGCTGCCGATCTCGGTTTTCATGCGATGGGTAGTTCCCCGGTTCAGGGTACAAAACTCGCGAATGACGGTATTGTCGCCGATTTCGATTGTGGTGCGTTCTCCGGTGAATTTCAAATCCTGAGGATCGGTTCCGATCACCGCTCCTTTAAATACGCGGCATTTTTTGCCCAAACGGGTTCCGGAATGAATCAGCACATGGGAACCGATAAAAGTACCATTGCCAATTATCACATCCTTTTGCACCACAGAAAACGGCCCGATCATGACATCTTCACCAATTTGAACGTCGCTGTCGATGATAGCTGTTGGATGAATATCAATCAAATGGAAGCTCCTTTTTAATTATTTAGTTCGATCAACAACCGCGGCAGACAACTCAGCTTCGACTACCAGTTCATCACCAACAAATCCCTTTCCTTCCATCTTGCATATCGACCGGCGGTATTTGATCATGTCCAGCTCAAATCGAAGTTGATCGCCGGGCAAGACCGGTTTGCGAAATTTTACCTTATCGATTCCAGTGAAAAAAACCAGCTTGTCGGAGGGATCCTCTTCTGCATCGAGCAACAATATTCCGCCCACCTGGGCCATGGCTTCGATAATCAACACGCCGGGCATGATGGGGCGATTCGGAAAATGACCGATGAAAAATGGTTCATTGGCTGTGACATTTTTAATGCCAACCACACGCTCTTTTGGAATCAGGTCAACAATTTTATCCACCAATAAAAACGGGTAACGATGCGGTAATATTCGATGAATCGCATTAATGTCAAGTACAACTCCGCTTCCTGCAGCGCGTTGTTGATATTTGGACACAATCTTTTTCTTTTCAAATTCCTTGCGCAGCGTTTTCACCAATTCCACGTTCGCTGCATGACCGGAACGCGCCGCCATAATATGACCGATCAAGGGCGCTCCCAGCAACGCCATATCGCCGATCAAATCGAGCGCCTTATGACGAACTGGCTCATTATAGAAACGCAATTCTTTTCCGTCCAAAATTCCGTTCTCACCCAATATGGTGGACTCAGGAATGTTGAATAGCTTTTTAAGACGGTTGAATTCCTGTTCATCAATCTCACGGTCCAGAATAACCACCGCATTCTCGACATTGCCTCCCTTGATCAGTCCTTGTTCCTTCAGCATTTCCACCTCGTGCAAGAAACAAAATGTTCTCGAAGGAGCATATTCAGTAACAAATTCATCTTCCAGTGAATACAGCGAAGTGTACTGGGTACCCAGCGCCGGATTTTGATAATCCACCATAAATGTTATACGAAATTGATCTGAAGGAACCACTACAATATCAATTTTACGATTTTCATCGTGATAGGCGATGGTTTTTTCGATGATGATGTAGTCCTTGGGAGATGATTGTTCCACAAAACCGGCCTGTCGCAATTTTTCCACAAACGGCATGGCGCTGCCATCCCCCACCGGCGGTTCATTGTTAGTCAACTCTACCAGAATATTGTCAATTTCCAAACCAGCGACGGCAGCCAAAACGTGTTCCACAGTGTGGATCTGCACACCATTTTGTCCAATCGTTGTTCCGCGAGAAATATCGACTACATGATCGATGTCAGCCAAAATTTCCGGACAATTATCAATATCCAGACGTTTAAAGCGAATACCAGAATTTTCCGCTGCCGGTTTGAAAGTCAACGAACATTTGTTACCTGTATGCAACCCGACACCAACAAAAGAGACCACATTTCCGATCGTCCTCTGGTTTTTGAGCATGTTGCTTCCCTTTCGATACAATAATAATATTTCACCCTTTAGCAGACTATTTCAGATTATCTTGAGCCAACAGTTCTGTATTGAAACCGTTAACAAAAGCCAGTGAATTGATTATCTATTTTGATTCAATAGTGAGCTTAAGGTTTCAACTTTTGTTTCCAGTTCATTCAATTTTTTAAGTAAATCGGGCAGTTTTCGAACCATGGCTTCCTCGCGCTTTGCCTGCATAATCGGTCGCGCCGGATAGCCAAAATAAACCGAATTTGCCGGCAGCGACTTTGAGACACCAGACTGAGCGCCAACTGTGACACCGTCTCCGGTTTCAATATGTCCCACAAATCCGACCTGTCCGCCAACGATGTTGTTTTTGCCGAGCCTGGTGCTGCCGGAAATTCCGGTTTGCGCCGCGATAACAGTATTGGCACCGACTTCAACATTGTGAGCGATTTGGATGAGATTGTCCAGTTTTACACCGCTACGAATGATAGTCGCGCCGAGTGTGGCCCGGTCGATCGTGCAATTGGCGCCAATCTCCACATCATCTTCGATGATCACTGTTCCCACCTGGGGAATTTTATGATAAATTTCTCCTTCGGGGGCGAATCCAAAACCGTCTGATCCAACCACGGTTCCGCAATGAATGATTACGTTGCGTCCAATCTGCACATCCTCGCGAAGCGTTACATTGGCATGAATGATCGAATTGTCGCCGATCAGCACCCCTTTTCCAACAAATACACCGGGATATATTTGAACATTTTCCCCGATAACGCAACCACTATCAATAACCGCATAAGCGCCAATCCGGCAATTGGCGCCGAGTTTGGCGCTATCATGGATGTCGGCTTTTGAATGAACGCCCGCATCGAGCAATTCCTTCTGTGGGTGAAAATAGCGCAGCAGTTTCAGAAAAGAATAATACGCATTTTGAGTGCGAACGATCGGCTTTGCCACACTGGGGAAATCTTTGCCAACGATAACAGCAGAGGCAGCGGTGGAATCAATGAATTTCGCGTAGCGGGGATTAGAAATGAAAGTGATCTCTCCCTCCTGCGCATCCTCAATTTTGGCAACGCCGCGAATCTCAATTGTGGCGTCTCCCTCTACGGCGCCATCGATGAATTCAGCTATTTGCTGTAAACTCAGTTCCATAAAGCTCCTTTTTATTCATTCTCACGGTTGGCTGGGTTTAGAGCTGTTCATCAGATTTTATCTGACCGCTGCCAGCCGAAACAACCGGATTATACCCTGCTTTTTTTAAAATCGCCTCGCCCTGCTGTTGAGAGCTGAGTTCAGCGCCACATTTATTGAAAAAGCGGCTGATTAGACGATCAAAAAAACAGCAGAATCGATGTTGCCCATTCTTTTGAACAGTCAACAACTGTTGTTTATTTTTTTACAGAAGCTTTGTCCAATTCTTCCAAAATGCGCTCGGTTAAATCGGTGATCTGATCACTCACATGCAGAATATTACCAGCGGCTGTGTCTAAAATCAGATCATAATTCTCTTCCTCACCGATTTTCTTGATGATGCCATTGATCTTATCCAAAACCGGCTGCAACAGGTCTGCCTGAATTTTATAAATCTCTCCGGTTTGCGGATTATACTTTTCTTGTTGAAATTGTTGTAATTTCAAAATCAGATTCTGAATTTCCTGTTCTTTTTCTTTCTTTTTGGCGTCGCTCAACAACAGCGCCTGGGATTCATATTGATCCTGTAGTAGGCGCAATCTTTCTTGCATCTCGCGACCCTCGGCTTGAAACTGACGATCAATTTCGTCAATTTTTCGCTGGACATCAATTGCCTCTTTGAAATCACTTAATATTTTCTGGGAATGGACGTAAGCGATCTTCAGCTTCTGAGAAAATCCAGGCGCTGCTATTATTAAAATAATAAATAATGCCATCACCATTTTAATGATTTTTTTTGAACCCATTTCTTCCTCCAATTCGTTTGTGAAATTGTTATATTTGAACATCGGCGAATCGTTATTATAATTGACTCGTTCCGCTGAAATTAAATTTTTTATCCGGTACTATTTTAAAACAAAAGTTGCTATTCAGTTACAAAAAGTTAAAACTTCCAAGCTCTAATATTGGTTCCTTATCCCGCTTTGCGTAATCAGAAGCTCTTTCCGAAAACAAAATGCGGCTTCCACTGGCCAAAGGTTTTGCCGGTTACCGGATCAAAATTGTCGAAACCATAGGCATAGTCAAATCCGATGATCCCCACCATGGGCATAAAAATTCGCGCCCCGACGCCGACCGAACGTTTTAAATTAAAGGGATCGGTATCCGAAACTCTTGTCCAGGTATTCCCCGCCTCGGCGAAGATCAATCCGAACATGGTCGGATTTGGAATAATCGGAAAGCGAATCTCGGTGGTATATTTCAACAAGACTTTACCGCCAGCTGAAGTGGCATAACCAGCCAGTGGATCGTCATAGCCGCGCAACGGCGTGGAACGGGATAATCCTTCACCGCCGAGAAAGAAATATTCCAGATAAGGGATTCTGGAATTTGATTTCCAACCGTCGAGCACTCCGGCAGTTGTGTGATTGTGGAGCACGAACTTCCAGATCGCCGGCGTAAACCAACTTGCAGAAAAAATATATTTATAAAAACCGACATTTCCGCGCAAAAGCCCGCCGGTATATTCCATCGACAGTGAGACTTCCGATCCCTCGGTGGGAAACTCCGGACGGTTAAGGCTGTTTCGGCTGATAATTTGGGTAATACTGCTTGATGTCAACGGCCACTGTTCGTTAATGATATTATTGGGATTCGCCTGAACTATGCTATCGACAAAATCCCAGAGCTTGGTACGGTCAATTCGATAAATCCAGTCGCCGCGAAAATAATTATCAGGCCAGCGGAAACGACGCCCGATGCGAAACGACCCGCCGCTGCTGCGTTGGCGGTAGCCGATCCAACGGCTGTCCCGGTTCGTATCATAAAAACTGAAACCTGCCAGCGTTGGCGTATCTAACAGCCAGGGCTCGGTAAAGCTGATTTGAAAGGATCGGTAGTAACGTCCGAAATTCCAATCAAAACTCAACCGTTGACCATTACCGAAAAGATTATTCATCGCCACCCCGATACTGCCGATGACTTTATCGCGTTCACTCCAACCGGCGGACATGTTGGCTAAGTCAGTGGACTTTTCTTCAACAGTAAATTTTAGGTCAATCTTATCCTCCTCAACCGGCCAATAATCTAACTTAACATCAGAAAAATAATTCAACACCCACACTTCGCGTTGGCTGCGTTCCAGCGCTGCCTTACTAAAAATTTGCCCCGGCGCGATCCGCAGTTCACGACGAATTACTTTTTCTTTGGTCTTAGTATTGCCACCGATGTGAATCAAATTTACTTTAACCGGATTGCCCTCACTGATCATAAAATGGATATCGACAGTATCTTTTGCCACCGGTTTTTCCCTGGGATCAATTCGGGAATAGATATAACCGGAATCATAATAAAGCGATCCCAACCGTTCGCCAATCGCCTTTTGGATTTTTTCAAAGTCGTAACTGTCTCCAGAATTAAAACCGAGCAGCGAAAACAATCGTTCATCAGAATAGATTTTATTTCCTTCCCAGGTAATATCGCCAATATAATATTGCTCCCCCTCTCTGACGGTAATATCAATAAATAAGTCCTTTCTATCCTCACCGTAATAGACCGAATCCTGAACGATCTCGGCATCGCGAAAACCCTCATTGCGATAAAACTGAACGATTTTATCCAGGTCTTCTTTGTACTCGTCCTTCTTAAAATCCGCGCCGCGCCACCAGCGATCTTCTTTGGTCTCTTTCATTTGTTTGCGAAGCTTGCCGTCGGAAAAATGAGTGTTGCCGAAAAAATTTATCTTCTTAATTTGAACCTTGTTGCCCTCTGATATTTTTAACCGAAGAATCACCCGGTTTTCTTTTTCTGAATCATAAGTTTCTGGAGTAATTTGCGCCAGCAAGTATCCTTTGTCACGATACATCTTTTTCATTTTTCGCACAGCCCGGTTAATATGATAATCTGATAATACCTGTCCGCGATAAAAATTAAGTTCCTTATCGATGTCATCTTTTTTCAGCTTTTTATTTCCGACCAGTTCCACTGACTCCAGCCGCGGATATTCTTTAACGCGAATTGTTAAATAAACACCGCCTACGACCTCCTTGTCAGGGATAATTTCAATATCGGAAAACAAATGAAGACTCCACAAGTTCTTTATCGCTTGCTGAACATCATCACTGGAAATCTCTTTGCCCGGCGTCAGCCCGGAGTTAATCTGGATGATGGTTGCGTCTGCGGTCTGATTACCTTCAACGGTAACGCCCAACAATTTCGCAGTTGACCGTTGGCCAAATACCATTGTGGCAATGGCGAAAATGAATATCAGGGTGAACTTGATGATAATTCTATGTTTAACTTCTAAAAACATCATCCTCCTCCGTTATTGTAAAATGAAAATAAGAAATTTTTACCAAATTGTAAAGAAAAAAATCGCCCAAACACAATTTCCCCAAATTTTTAATGACATTTTCCCCTGTAAAAGTATATTTGATTCAATCCATAAACTGACATTATTAACTATTTTTATTGATTAAAGTTCATTCGCTACCATCAAACAGCGAGCGCTAAAACGGGAAAGAATGCCTCAGCATAATTTTTTTATCTTCCCTTCGATAACGCAATAAACTATTATAATCATACTCCATCTGCAACAGTAAACTCGGATTAATTCGATATTCAAGCCCGAGTTTGTGACTCAATCCAAACCCTTCATGCTGGTATCGATAATCCATGCCAGCCTCGAGTTGACCCGAATAACTTAAAAACAACTGATCGGCGAGATATTTACCCACCATCAGTTTGGTGCTGCGCAACAAGAAAAGCTTGGAATCGATTATAAAATTCCGCTCCTCGCTGACATTCATTTCGATCAAATTTCGTGTAAAACGGGAGCTGAACCGAACCATATCCAACCCCAGAGTTTGCTCCAACTGTCGCTCAAAGGGCCGAAATAATGGACGAAACACCAAATTATCAGCGGAAATACCAATCAGATCAGTCGCAATTTCTTTGATATTAGAGGTGGAATAACCCAGCGACGCCAGTATTTCTCCCTCGGTATCGCCCAATCTTGTATTTTCTGAGGATAGTTGAAAAACCACTTCGCCCAGCCGACCTCGTTTCTGCGCCTGTCCGGTTTCCTGATCCACAGTCAATAATGTCAAATAAATGTAATAGGGGAAACCGGTAGAATCGGTCACTGTGGTGCGAGCCTCACCATAAATAATCGGCATCAATGTGCTCCGATCAAAATCGACATCCGCATTTTTGCGATGATCCATATCAAACTCAGCCCCGGCTTTCAGAACCTGAAAATTCAAATTGAGGTATTCCACATTGCCGCGAGACGATTCCAGTCTGCCGGTAACGCCAAAGCTACCATCTCGCAAAACACCCTGAAAATCCAGTCCGCCCACCCCCGAATCCAAAATCAGGTCAACATAGACATTGTCAATACCGCTGGGAATATCTCGTCGATAATGCACATCTTTTCCGGTCAGCGCAGCAACGTCCCAATAAATGCTCCTGAGAACAGTCACCACCGGGTCATCCTCGTCACCGCCCTTGCCGTCGCCTAAAAACGGAAATGTAAAATCTACATTTTGTAAAACAATTTTCCCCCGAACATGCGGGTTTTCCACTGGTCCTGCTAACCAAAAACGCTCAGTAGAACTCTTCCCGAGAAAGGTAAAATTGCCATATTCCTTTTTTTTCATCAAGCCGGGGATATTCAGCGGCACGCCTTTAGCCGAAGTCTCCAACGAAAATATCCCCAGATTCAGCCCCAGACCTGTTATCAAAAACGGCTGCAATTTATTCGCATCAACGTCAGCCACCTGACGTAGGTTCTTAAATGTAAACGGCTTTCTTTTTATTTTTCCTGAAAGATGTTTAACATTTAAAAAGCCGTCCTGTTCCAACTCCACAGAAAGCGCAATCTCTTTTATTTCCGGGGCGACAGCGCCAAGGCGCAAATATCCGTTATTTAAATCCAGTCTAGCATCAGAAATTGACATGTTTTCAGGTGAACCGCGCAGTCGGACATACCAATCGCCCGAGCTGTTGGTCTTTTGAAAGAAAGTGGTGAACTCAGGTAAAATTGACAAAACATTGCCGGAGCCTTTCATTTCTAGCTCCAACGGATTGCCGCTGGCAAAGGGTATAAACCCCTTGCCCCATATTTCAAACTGTCCGCTCCGACTGAGAAAAATCTGGCTCAGCTGGATACCAGCCAGACTATCCCATTCAGCCGGCATCGGTTGTTTAAAATCAGGGTAATTATCATTTTTAGATCCAAGCGCCAAATGCATGCGATCGAAATAAAACCGGGATAATTTGCCCCGCTCCACATTAATGTTTCCGGAGATGATCGGCTTTTTTCTTGAACCCTGAATTTTTAATTCTGCATCACCCGCGCCGGATAACAGTCCGGATTTGTTAAACAGGGCTATCAAAGTCGCCTCAAAATCAATCTTTTCACCCTGGAAATTAAAGTCGAGCTCGTCGTCAGCAACAAGGTATTCGCCGGCGGCATGGGCGATGCGTTTGCGATTGCGCTCGATCTCCAGCCGTCGAAGGACAAATCGACTGCTGTCAAAAATAAAAGAAAAATTGCCATCATAAACGCCAACGCCGTGGTAAGTCAAACCTTTCAAATTTAGCGTCCCGTCAACAGATGGATGGTTCAGTGAACCTGAGAAATCAATCTTTCCGTGAAGCCGCCCCGAACCGACGGTTTGCGGATTTCGGAAAAATAACCTGCTAAAATCTTCCAGCGGAGAATTTGGAAACACGACCCGTCCCTGAAAATTGGGATCATCGCTCATGGTAATAGCACCATCCACCAGCATTAACCTTTCAATGACAAACCGGTTCGACTTGAATACATTATCGGTTTTTTCCAGGTCAAACTCACCGGGATAATTTCTATCGCCGGTTGCAATATTTAATTTGCCGGAAATTCGTTGTCGTCGCCGTTCCGTTGTTATCTCGCTGGTTAGCGACATGGTTCGAATCGATTCACTGGCGCCGTTCCAACCTAAAATTGTTGAAATATCAAAACCATTTTTTTGTTTTATAAGTGCAAACCGGCTTTCCGACAATTCAAAATAGGCTTTGAACGGTTGAAATTCATCAAAGCTCTGAATGAGATGGTGAAATCCGGTTAGATTGATGCGATAAGGGGATTTTTTATCAAAAAAGTCGAAGCTAAGCTGTCCGTCAAAACTATGGGACTCCGAACCGGCTCTCACTAGCAGTCGGTCTTTTTGAAAAACGATATCGCCATTAAATTGAAAGGATGAATCCATCGCATCAACATTGTCGATGTTCAGAGCAAAATTTCCGGTTATCGAGTCAGGTTGTCCCTTGCCCCGGATCGAAAAACTGGTAGCGCTATTTTTCAATCCTTGAAAAGGCGGCGATAGCGACCGGAAAAGATTTCCGTTCCCTTCGACAACCAATTGAATTGCCGGCTTTTTTTTTGTCAGATTGAGTTTGCCCGAGCCATTCAGCTCGATCCCTTGTAAATTGGTTGATAACTGGGGTATCGTTAAAATCGAATCCGCATAGGAGACATTCGCCCGGGCGCGACGAAATACCAAGGCGCCCGCCCGAATGAAAGGACTTTCCAGTTCACCTGCAATATGAGGTTGGTCAAAGGTATTTGTAAGATAAAATCTGACTGTTGAATTGCCCTGAATTTGTACCCGAGGTTTACTTGTAAAACTTTGCGCGAAACGGCTCAGATCAAACAATGACGAATATAATTCCAAATCCAACCGAGGTGCGAGGATGTTGTCAATACGGCCAAAGACCTCCACCGGCGAACCATTGAAACGCGCAGTGGCGTTGCGCAATATGCAATTCCAATTTGCTATATCGGCGTTGATTTGAATATCCTCGAACGATAAATTTTTATCAGTCAAACGGATAACGCCGTTTTGGATGCTAACGTTTCCGTCGATGTCAAATCCGCGAATATGATCTGTTCTTTCCCGTAATGAAATTACACCATCAACAATCCCATCAGATATCTCATAATTATCCGGAAGAAAAAACGCATCATCTTTATTCCACTGATAATTTTTCAATTTAATATTCAACAAATCAAGCCGGCCCGCTTTCAGATTCAAATCGCCGGAAAGGTTCAGATTAAAATTAGTCGAATGAAAAATTTTCCCCACCAGCCGCATGGTTGCCTGCCCCACGTTCTGGGTGCTCAGCCAACCATTAATGTCATTTCCCAGCACGATCTTTTTATCAGTAGAGTCGATGTAATGAATTCTTCCTCTCGAGATCGTGATGCGCTTGATAAAGCCGATATCTTCAATTCTTTTTAGATATTTATCAGCCGTAAACTCCGACAATGTCGAATCGACCGGACTGGGCGACGGTTGTTTATCCTTGACGGTGCGGATAGTAAGGAGAGGCTTGACAAAAATCACGTCCTGAGGAATTTTTTCAGGTTTGAATCCACTCTTGATTAAATTGAGCAAACTGAAACCAAAACGTACATCTTCGATTTGAAGCTGATAGTAATTTTCTTTGGAGGAGATGTTAACATCTTTCAGATGAATAGCGCCAATAGTCACATCCAAGTCGCCGATATGAAAATTTTCATTGATGACCGCTTGTAATGACTTATTCAAATAATTTTTAATTCTGTCATTGGCTTTGAACAGATTCCACCCATGATATAAAACGAGTACGGTAAAACCGAACAACAGGGCAATGACAACTATCCATCTTCTTGTTTTCATAATTCATTTTTTTTCACCGGATATCATATTTGATATCGGGCTTAAAATGATGATTAATAACAAAATGGCGATCCACTCAGAAGAATCGCCATCAATACCTATAAGATCAATAAAACTATAAATTAAACGCCTTACAAATATCTATGTTCCGCCTTTGATTTTTAACATCCTGTCGATTGTATTAGATTGCGGGTGCTATTTATTCATTTAGACGATAATGGGGCGAGATTTGTTGTAATATTATGATTTAGCTACTCAGCGACAATCAACTGCTCAGTGACCATTCCGTACCTGCGTTCACGATGTTGATAAGCGCCTATTGCCTGATAAAATTCCTTTTTCCGAAAATCGGGCCACAGAATTTCTGTCACATACAATTCCGAATAAGCAATTTGCCAGAGTAAAAAATTGCTGATCCGATTTTCGCCGCTGGTTCGAATCAACAGGTCAGGATCAGGCAGATCAGCCGTATACAAATGCTGATGAATCATCTGCTCATCAATGTCATGAGGTTGAATCTCTCCTCGCGCGACCAGTTGGGCTATCTGTCTTACTGCATGTAAAATTTCCAATCGACTGCTGTAGCTCAACGCCAAATTTACAATCAAACCGGTGTTATTAGCCAATTCATTTACGGCGTATTTTACACCTTCACGAGCTGACATGGGCAGATCTTCTAAAATTCCGATCACCTTCAAGCGAACATTGTTCTTGTTTAATTCAGGAACCTCCCGTGTTACGGTCTGAATTAATAACCTCCACAGTCCGGTAATTTCATTTTTGGGACGCTTCCAATTTTCTTTGGAAAATGTGTACAGAGTTAACACTTTGATACCCAACTCTCCGCAAGCTTCGACAATCGCGCGTACCGAATTGATTCCCTCCTCATGCCCTTTTAGCCGCGACAATCCGCGCGCTTTTGCCCAACGGCCGTTTCCGTCCATAATAATGGCAACATGTTGCGGCAATTTACCGCTGTTGAGAAGCTGCGCTTTAAGTTCATCTTCTTCCCGGTTTTTTTTTAATATTTCCTTCATTAGTCAATCATTCACTCTTTCGGCAAATCCAAGCAGATTTCTTATAACCCTTCAACGTTATTCACGCTGACACAATCAAATTTCCAACAAAATTTAAAACATATTCTCGCCAAAGTCAAGCTAATTTTCTGCAATATCGTATGATCTCAGTTACCTGTCTCTTATACACATCTCCGAGCCCACGAGACCGTACTAGATCTCGTATGCCGTCTTCTGCTTGAAAAAA
>OMKS01001126.1_pt1 | contig 24486 bp, 24 predicted proteins | sample 1674721 | NCBI WGS metagenome assembly OMKS01 (sample SAMN06264996, study PRJEB25208) | sediment metagenome | isolation source: hot spring sediment | place: USA: California | collected 2014-09-02
CCTTTCTATTCTACTGATGGAAAACATTCTTATGTTCTGATTCGTTCAATGGATAACAAAGACAGATGGCTGATGCACTTTATTCCGTCTAACGCAACACTTACTTTGTTGGATAGACAAAGAGACGAAGCTTGGATCGGCGCTCCGGGGATATCCGGTTATAAATCGGGAGATACTCATCATGGCTGGCTGCCCGATAGCAAACATATATGGTTTCAATCGGAAGAAACCGGTTACTCTCATCTATACACAATCAATGTTGAAACCGGCAAGAAGAAACAATTAACGGGAGGAAATTTTGAAATTACCGGAACCGCAAGAAGTAATGCCGCCGGAACCGGACCTACAATTTCAAATGATGGTAAATGGTGGTATTTCGTTTCTAGTGAAGTTAGCCCGTTCGTAAGAGATTTTTATAGAATGCCGATTGATGGTGGAAAACGAGAACGAATAACTTCTCATCATGGTAATCATCAAGTTTTTATTTCACCCGATCAATCAATGCTTGCAGTTCGATATTCGGAATCAAATAAACCATGGCAATTATATTTAATGGAGAACAAACCCGGCTCCGAAATGAAACAAATAACTTTCGGCGGAACAGACGAATTCCATTCTTATCCATGGATAAAACCTGAGATAGTTTGGTTTGATGCTGAAAACGGAAAGAAAGTTCCTGCAAGAATTTATGAACCACTTCAAGAAAACAAAAACGGTGCGGCGGTAATTTTTGTTCACGGCGCCGGTTACTTGCAAAACGTTCATGATTGGTGGAGCAGTTACTCTCGTGAATATATGTTTCATCATTTACTTGCCGATGAGGGATACACAGTTTTAGATATTGATTACCGCGGAAGTGCCGGTTACGGAAGAGACTGGCGAACTGATATTTATAGACATATGGGAGGTAAAGATTTATCAGACCAAGTTGACGGTGCAAAATTTTTAATCGAGAATTATAATATTGCTCTGGATAAAATCGGAATATACGGCGGTTCATACGGCGGATTTATTGTTTTAATGGCAATGTTTAATCAGCCTGATGTTTTTAAGTCCGGTGCAGCATTACGTGCCGTTACAGATTGGGCGCATTACAATCATCCTTACACGGCAAACATTTTGAACACGCCGCAAGAAGATACGCTATCATACAAAAAAAGTTCACCGATTTATTTCGCGGAAGGTTTGCAAGGACATTTACTAATTTGTCACGGTATGGTTGATGTGAATGTTCAGTTTCAAGATGTGGTGCGATTAACACAAAGATTGATAGAGTTGGGAAAAGATAATTGGGAGTTAGCCGTTTACCCGATGGAAGACCACAGTTTCGCTGAACCAAGTAGTTGGGTTGATGAGTATAAAAGAATTTATAAGCTGTTTGAGAGAACGTTGAGGTAAATAATTTATCGGATTGTCCAAACATTTTTTTATCTTTAACAAAAGGAACTTTGATCTAATTATGCTAACTGGAACAATTGAGAATATTAAATTCACGCCTATCTTTTCTCAAAAACTTAAGGAATGTCGTTTCGATGATGATGTTAATAATTTCCCTTCAAGATGTTTAGTAAAAAAAGACGGAACTAAATTAGCAATAAGCAAGTGGGTTTCGCCTAAGCGAACAAGATCGTATCCATATAGTCGAGTTTATGATACCTTTATGACATCAGCAATTCAAAAAGTAACCATTATACCACTTGTAAAAGACTAAGGCTTAGATGGAGATAGAGACTATTTACAATGGGATACTATAGCTTTAATGAGTTTATTGAATGTGTATATTATTTTAGGTTACTACAGTAAAGCCGATCTCAATTTACGAAACCCGCAGAAACCAAATAAAATTACAAATCAAAAGCTTGATTCTGATTATATTAAACAGAAGTTAAATGAAGTCAGCAATTGTCACGCTTCTGCTTTACATTGGAACTTAAGTCAATTAAAACCAACCGAATTAAATTCATTGATGCAAAAAGTAATTTCTTCATATCAGAATATTTCTAAGACACTTAGCATCAAAATGCATAGTCCAGGTGGATTGCTAAATTTTCAGAACGAAATTATGGTCAGTTCCGATGATTTTAAAAATTATTCACGGAACAAAGCAATTTCGGCTCAGAACAGAGAAAGTCTTACAATGCAACCTAAAGAGTCAATTGGTGTTGGAGAAAAATCAAAGATACTTATTAAAAATTATTTGGGTGGATATTATTACTTAACTGTTGATGATTTGATAAGAGAGGATGATAAATTAATTCTAACGGAGAGTAAACATTCTTCCAATTCCGCTTTGCCCTCTTTGGATGATATCAAAGATGGATTATTGAAAATGATAATATTCTCAAATATCTCAAAACTGGAATTGAACAAAAAATCGTGGAACTTCAAAGCTGCTTTAAGATTGACATCAAATATGTTGGAGGGATATATTACGGAGAAAAGCGCGGAAGCTAATATCCAAAATTTTCTTGTAGTAAATTCACTCAATAAAAAATCAAAGTTAATTAATGAACTAATCAGCGGCTCAAGAAAAAACAACTTTCAATTGTTGATCGAAGGTGTAAAATGATTAAGAGTCCGTTAAGATATCCTGGTGGTAAATCCAGAGCAGTAAAATTTTTACAAAGATTTATACCCCCTTTCTCAGAATTTAGAGAACCCTTATTTGGTGGCGGATCCTTTTCGATTTACATGGTACAGAAATACCCAACAAGAATTTTTAAAGCATCTGATATTAATTATGATTTATTCTGTTTTTGGAATGAATTAAAGTCAAATTCGGAGAACATGATAAATGAGATTTATAAAGTGTACGAAATCGAAAAAAACGGCAGACGATTATTTGATAGCATTATGAAAAAAAGAAATGATGATTTAACATCTTTACAACGAGCTGTAGACTTTTTTTTATTAAACAGAATCACTTTTTCTGGCGTGGTTGATTCAGGAGGTTATTCTGAACAAGCATTTCAAAAAAGATTCACAAAATCATCAATAGAAAGACTTAAAAGCACTTCTAAGATTATTCAGAATATTGAATTTTCCCATACAGATTATTCTGCTTTGCTCGAAGAACATGGTAATGATGTGTTTATTTTTTTAGATCCACCTTACTATTCAGCTACAAAATCAAAACTATACGGTAAAAATGGAAACTTACATGTTAATTTCGACCATGAACTATTTTTCCAAAAATTAAATTCTTGTACGTTTAACTGGCTGATTACTTATGACAATAGCGAATTTGTTAAAGAATTATATAAGGATTATTTTATTATTGAATGGCAGCTTCAATATGGAATGAACAATTATAAGAAAAAAAATTCCGCCAAAGGGGAAGAGTTGTTAATAGCAAATTATGACTTAAAAGAAGTTGAAAACCTTAATGTGAATTTACAATCTGCACTATTTAGCGAAAATGTATAACTAATTTATCTTTATCAGTTCCTAAATTATTTTGTCCCTCAAATCCCGTTTTCTTTTTTATTACATCAACTAGCTTTGAATCAATATCATATCCAACGCTGTGCCTACTTAGCATTCTAGCTACTTTCATTGTGGTTCCACTGCCAATATATGGGTCTAATACAATTTCGTTTTTATATGAAAATAATTTTATAAATCTATACGGAATTTCATCAGGAAATGCCGCCACACCTTTTTCTAACTTAGCTCCAGGAAGCACATTATTTATTTCCCACAAAGTGGAGTACCATTTCTTTGCACCGTATTCCTCAATATCAACTTTTGAATCCTCTCGCTCATCCTTTGTCTTTGTTCTATAATCAAACTTCCCCTTTTGGAATATCAATAAACTTTCAAGAAGATTATCCGGGTAATAATACATCGGATATGGATTTTGTCTTATCACTTTGCTTCTTCTCATTATTCTTAAATATCCATCCGGTTTTTTCCAAATAACCCTATCTCTATAGCGAAAACCTGCTTCAGTTAAAATTTTTGTGGCATCAGCAACAATAGGATATTTGATTCCATCAACAAGCATATCATCAATATTTAAAACGAATATTCTTCCATCATCTAAAACTCTAAATGCTTCATTACTCATCAATCTCAGCATCTCCAGATACAATTCATAGTTTTTAAAATATCCCTTATAATCAAAAGGAGCATTGAAATACGGAGGAGATGTAATAATCAAATGAATACTTTCATCTTTTAATTCTTCCATTGATGTTGAATCGCCAATAATTATTTTATGCGCAGTCGCCATTTATCTTTCCAATTAGTTATTTTTTATTTTCTCAATTATGATTAAAATATCATGAAATCACATCACATTCAAACAACAAAAACAGCCAGATATTATACGCTCGGTGAATTGACCGATTCAACCGAAGAAATTGTTTTTGTCTTTCATGGTTATGCTCAACTTGCAAAAGACTTTATTCAAAACTTTGAATCAATACAATCAAGTAGTAGATTTATTGTTGCACCGGAAGGATTGAACAAATTTTATGTCAAAGGATTTCGAGGCAACGTTGGTGCAAGCTGGATGACTAAAGAAGAGCGTGAAAATGAAATTACTGATTACATAAATTTTCTTAATAATATTTACTCAGAATATTCTTCGCAAATTAATAACAATATTAAAATCACTCTATTCGGATTTTCGCAAGGATGTGCAACCGCATCACGCTGGTTTGTAAACAGCAATTTTAATAATTCCGAATTGATTTTATGGGGAAGTTTTATTCCGCCGGATATCGATTATGAAAACCTCCGTTTCAAACTTAATACTTCGTTGAAAATTATAATCGATGATGAGGATGAGTTCATACCCGAAGATAGAATAAAATTAGGTGAAGAAATTTTAAAGAAGCAAAACATCAACTACGAATTAATAAAATACCCGGGTAAACATAATGTTCAACCCGGGTTATTAAAAAAGCTAAATCTTTTCAAGTAAACTATTGTTCGGCTAATGGTTTGTTTTTCTTTTTCCATTTTGGGATAAAAATTAACAAGAATAATATAATAATCACTACAATTGCGATGTACCAATAGATTGAAGTTTCGCTATCGTATAACTCACTCCATTCATCAACCGCTTTTTGAATTTCATTTCTTTGTTCAATTGTCAGCATACCGTTATCTACAAGAATCGGGGTCCAATCTGTCTTAAGGTTCCGCATCCAAACTATGTCTTCAAAATTATCAAACTCCTTTTCTGAAGCTTCAAGTTTCCGATTGTTGATATACTCTTTTAATATACGAGTAAACTCATTTCCATCTTGGAATTGGCTAACTTGAACATTATTCTCTTTCAAAGCACGATGAACTCTTTCCCAAATTTGTGCATCAAGTTTTTGATTCCATTGTGCAAAAAGATTTGTAATGTAAGCAACTTCGCCTGCTCTCTGTCCCCGTTCAATATAAACATCTGCAAGCCGCGGTCCCATTTTCTTCCACATATTATAAAATCGAACTTGATTTTCTTTCAATTCTCCCAAGTCTTCGGGCTTAAGCTCGGTTACATTAAGAAAGTCCATGTTATCTCTAACGGTTTTTTCAATATTATAAAACAAGTTGCCCGTTTCAATCTTATCAAATATGTTTTGCTTTTCCGCAGCATTTAATGACATAGGATGTTTTATAAAATCGGAAAGTAAACTATCAACTATACTCCTTACAAGTTCATCTCTTTGCTTTAAACTTTTTCTCAAGTCATCAACTAAATTTCGTAATTCGGTTAAGGATTTTGTATCCTTACCACCAATTGCTTGATATTCCTTAATTCTTGAAAGAAGGTCGGCGTTTCTTTCATTCAGAATTTGTATTTCGCTTTTTAGTGCTATTACTTCTTCCTGTAGTTCGGAGATTTGTGAAAGACCAACCCTTCTTGATTCAATATCGTTTTCGAGTTTTTGAAATGCAGAAGTATAATTTTCGGGGTACAAACTTTTATCTAATAATTCTTTATCGTCTTCATATAGTTTTTTTAAATAATTAACTATCGTCTTCAGGGAATCAAGTTCATCCGTTGAGATTGAGTTGTTAATAGCCTGTGAGAGCTGCGCTGTTCGTGATCTAAACTCTTCAACTTTTTGATAATCGGATTGTGCTAATATTATATTGGCAATTATTAGAAAAGTGAACACATAAATTAATCTACTTAGTTTCATGTTTATTTCCTCTTTAATCCTTTGCTGTCAAGAAGATACGATACGCCGTTACTAATCAATTCAATATGGGGCATACGCTGATTTAATACCGGATTCATAATTCCTTCTTTACTTATAAAAATTTTATTAACCCGAACCAACGCACCGTTATCAACTTCGAAAACATATACGTTCATAAAACCGGGAGAAGTCATAACATAATAACCTAATTGATCTCTAATAACACGAAGTTCTTTGTTTGCTATTTCTGTTGCTTCTCCAAATTCAGCTCTAAATAAATTTGATGCATTAAATCCGGTCGTGAACCTTTCGATATAAACATTTCCTTGATCATCGGTTGTTAGCACACTTTCAATAGGCCAGGCAAAATTTGCGGGTTCGAGTGTTAATGAAGAACAACCTATAACTAAAAGAAGTAATGTTATAGCTGAAATCTGCTTAATCATTTTATACCCACGTTATTATTATGTTTATACAAAATTAACATAAAGATAATGCAATTCATGTAATAATATTATAAATCAACAATAGCCATCAAATAAAACCAGGTGGAAATATCTTCGCCGAATCTTTCTTTAAATATTTCCCCCGGGATAAATAGAGAAGCTCCGCCTTCAAATGTTAAATAAGAATTGTATTTATAATTTGCAACAACATCGACTTCGGTACCGAACCTATTTGTAGTTGAACCGTCAATTAAAATATAATCTGCGTGAGAATTAAAAATGTGAAGCGCTGTTTTCAATGATAAATTATCAGCGGGCTTTAATCCCGCTTTGATGTGCATATCTACAAGTCCTCGTCCGAAAGTATCTCTCGGGAAATAATCCATGTAGCCAAGGTATTTATGTCCCGCACCGAACCATCTATTAAATTCTTTATGCTTATCGTCGGTTAAATCATCATCGCCGCTGTAAATTTCAACTCCGGCTGATAAATACGGTTTGACAATACTATTAAAAGTGTAAGTTGCATTATAACCAATAAAGTAAGCGGATAAACTTTTGGGACCGTTTTCTCTTTCGTCACCGATTTGTGAAATAAACTCTGCAGTGTGATTGAATCCGTTTATTTTTCCATTTAAGTAAGCACCCACAGCAAACATATTATATGGATAAGTCGCAGCAGCAGATGAATAATAAATTACAAACGGCTGAAGTTTATGTTTTTCTATTATCTCAAATTCTCCAAAGGCTCCCAGTACATTTTGGTCGAGTGAATCTTCGGGGAACCCGCTTTCTCCGACTCTAAAAGCAAATAAGTCTAATTTCATCTCACATGGAGTACAAAAATCAATTTGCAAAACAGCACCATCAAAACTCCTTCCGATGTTGTTCCAATTATTGCGCGCCATAATTCTTTCCGTTCCATATGGAGCCTGCATTCTGCCGGCTTTCAAACTAAGCGGCAAATTAAATAAGTTTTTAACTTGAAAATACGCTTGGTGAATATCTACATTCTGCAAATTTGATATTGTCCCGGGTTCTTCACCAAAAGTTCTTGCATCCTGTAGTTGGAAAAAGAGTATCAAATCATCGGTAGGAATAAATTGCACACCTAAACGGGAACGCATTTCGGCATATGTATTTGGCGAAACATTACTGTTAAAATTCTTGTTATCAACAATAAACCGTGGTCTTAATTGTGCTGAAAATTTTAGCTGCTCTTGTGCTGAAATAGTAACAACGAGCAATAGCATTAAAGAGTAGACATATTTCATTTTACACCATTTATAAAATTACAATGGCGAAATATATCTATTCTGATTGTCTATTAACAACACCACATGTCAATTTATTCTTTTTGAACCAAGAACAATATGTATCAAAAACTCATCCTTAAACCGATAAATAGTTCTCTTCCGGCTTGGGGAAATCCGTATTCTGTTTCGTAATAAATACCGGACAAATTGTTTACTCTTACATATAAAGTGTAGTTATCTAATATTATATGCGACACCCTTATGTTGGCAAGAAGATAATTATCCATCTTAATAAATTCTCTTGAGTCGGCATCAACGCCGTATTTATTTCCGACAAAAAATAATTCTGCACGAAGCTCGGTTCCAAAACTAAAGCGATAATTAGGAACAAAGGTTAATACATGTTCGGGACGATATTCTAAAATATCGCTTTTCACATCATCGGAAATATTTTTTGCAGATAGATATGTGTATGCAAAGTTCATACTAAATTCTTTTACATTAAGATTTACTCCGAGTTCTATACCTTTCATTTCAGCTTTACCGATGTTTTGATACTGTCTTAAACCATCTTCTAAAATTACAAGATTGATCAATTCATCTATTGAACTGTAGAAAACATTTCCTCTTAAAAAGATACCTCTGTTTACTTTGTAATTAACTCCGAGTTCACTGTTTATACTTTGTTCAACATTTAAACCCGGATTTGCAAGATCCCTCCCAGCAGTTTGGCTGTAAAATTCTTTTAATGTCGGGAAACGGTTTTTCCTTGATGCATTTAAGTGAAGTGACACTTCATCATTAACTTTATAACTTAATCCGAGAAACCCGTTTATAGAAGAACTAGGATTTCTTAAATCACTACCGTTCGAATAAATCGGAGTTAATAAATCATAACCAACCGCTGCAACTGCCGATAGATTTTCATTAATATTTATATCTTGTTCAATACCTCCGCTAAAGAGTGAGGCTTCGTAACTTGAAAATCCTTCGTTAAAATTTCCTTCTTCTTTATGTACATCTTTTTTCCATGAGAACGAAATTCTTGTCAGTCCAAAATTCAGAAAATCTATATCGTTCATTAAATTAATACCAAGCGAGTGGTCGTCGTAAGTTGAATGAAATGCATATCTCCTATCTTGGGTTGTGAATGAGTTATCATCATAAGAATCGAGAACATTTTTGTAAGTATCGTAGAATATATTCCCCTTAAATCTATATGAAGAGCCAATACCGGAACTGAACATTAAGTTATTTGTGGTTTTCCGCCACTCGGTATAACGCCAATAACGAGGCGTTGTTGTATAAACATCCGTCGGGACACCTTTTTCGTTATTTACAATCATTAAAGAATATGCGAGATTAAAATTATGGAAGTCGTTTACACCAACCTTCAACATACCGCCTATGTTTTCATAATCGCTGTTATTTCTTTTTCCTCCGTCTTCGTTTCGATAATTACTTTTGATTTCGGGAATATTAAATCCGTCTGATTTAGAATACCCTGCGTTTAATGAGTAAAACATTTTTCCGAATCCTCCACTAAAGCCCAACGAAGTAGAATGTGCGGCTCCCGATTCGATTTCGAAGGTTATGGTTTTATCAGCTCTATTTTTTGTAATGAAGTTTACAGTTCCTCCCATTGAATTTGATCCGTAAGCTAACGAAGGCATTCCTTTCGACACAGTTATTTTTTCTATTGAATTTTTTGGTAGGTTGCTTAAGTCAACCAAACCTGAATACGGTTCATAGATCGGAACGCCATCCAAGAAAACTGATACTTGTCTTTGATCATATCCGCGCATATAAATTTTGGATTCGTTTTTTGACGTAGTTGTAATATATAAACCCGGTATGTATTTAAGCGCATCAGTTACGTTGAAACCGTCGGTTTGATTTATTTCGCTCAGTTTTACATCTACAACAGATGATGAATTTACCAAATTACTGTTTGTAGAAGTAACAATAACTTCACCTAGATTATAGTGCTTAAGCGTGTCTTCTTGTGCATTGAGTGATATGCAGATAATTATAATAAGTAATAATGTTCTTTTCATTTTATTTCCTCGTTGAGTTTATTCGTAATTAAATTGTTCGGTTTGTGTAAAAATGAATAGATTATTTTTGCCGTTAGCTCGGCAGGATTTTTTAGTATGGTTCTTATCGAAGTGTTTTCTATTCTTACTTTGTTAAATTCCAATTTAATATTCGGCAGCATCTCTTCGGCTTTATGCATAACGTTATCAAATTCTTCCAATCCTCTACGTTTCCAAAATGCTTTTATGTTTTCTCTGCTTGTTCTTCTGTTTAGCAATGTAATTGAACTGATTATTACAATTGCTCTGCAAAACATTCCGAGTCCGTTTATTAATGCCTCGGCGGAATAGTTTATTCCCAAGAACTGATTTACTTGTTCTCCGATTATCATCGGCTGAAGTATTACTACTATTGTAAATAAAAAATAAATCGATTTTCTTCTGAATAATCTTAATAGACTTATATCTACCCGGGTATAGATTATCATTACTATTATCGATAGAGCAATCACAAACTTTGCCGGTAAAATAATTGCAGATAAAACTACAAGTCCTATTAAGTATTTCATTTTTCGTTCTCCATTAATTTCTGTATTTGTCTGCCGACCGAATAACCGAACGAAGCCGAAATTGCTCCGAATGTTAAGTGAATGACCGGCACTGTAAGAAGTGCAATTAATACAACGTTTTCAGATAGACCGATTTTGTTTGTAAAACTCAGAACTAGTTCGTAGTAAACCTTATATATATCCATTCCGAGAAATACCGCTTGCATTATTAGTCCGTGAAGTAATGTATATATCATTACTGAGGCGCCGGTTATCACTGATGAAATTCTGCTGTAACCGACTCTGTTTAGAATTATTTCTGCTATCAGTGATTCGATTAGTATTGCTACAAATGGTGTAATGTTAAAACCTACGCCGAGAAATAATCTGAATGTGGCTGTTACTATCCCCAGCAATATTAACGATCCTTTGTAATTTAGTACTGATCTTGCAGAGACAAGTATAAATATTGCTGCAAGTGACATTATTGCTCCGCGGAAAGGGATCTTTGATGCGTGAAGAAAAGTGCCGATTGATATTTCCATCAAACCCCAAACCGCGGCAAATACTGCCGTGTTAATTAAATTACTTTCCGATAACTTTTCTATTTTTAATAGTTGTGGCATCTTCTTTTATTTATTCTTTCATAGAACAAAGACCGTTCTGAAAAACCCGATCTTTGCAGATATTTGTGATTATCAATTTTTTCTGTGTCATCTGTGTTCTATTGTTTTCTTCTTTGCTTTAAAACAAAAAACCTCGTCCGGAGACGAGGTTTATTTTTATTACCGCTTAACTACGGTAATAGCGTTTGCTATGTCTCCTTTCCAATTCATCCCGCAGCTATGCGGGAATCGGGAGGTCTGATGATTTCTCATCAAACCCTTCGGCTTTTTATCTTAGAATGCTCCTTAGATATCAAGCTCGGAGTAATAATTTATTTTTAACTATTTCATTTTATTCTAAGGTTCGGTAAATCCATTTTGGTTAATAAATATTATTGCTTCAACTCTTTTTCTATACTAATATCATCGTGAACATCTTTCATTGAGCTTTTCAATTCTTTTATTCCCTTGCCAATTCCCTTCGCTAGTTCGGGTAATTTTTTACCGCCGAAAAGAAGCAGAAGGGCAAAAACGATAATTAGTATTTCAGTTGCTCCTAATGAACCAAACATTATTACCTCTTTACTTTTTATTTTTCTTAACGAATAAAAACGATAATGCTTTATTGCCGGTTACTTCACAAACTTTTATACATCTTCCGCAATTGAAACAATACGGATATAGATTTTTCTCTTTCGGGTTTAATTCAAGCGGACAATCATTTCCGCATGGCTCCGCTTTCGCGGCACAATTACATATATCTTCATTATGATTAATATGCATTGTATATTTTGTTTTAACTAATGATAACGTTGCCCCAACTGGACAAATATATTTACACCAATATCTTTTACCGATTATTACTTCAAATAAAAAAACAACTCCAAATATTACTGTGTTTACTCCAATTCCCAATCCAATAATTGCCGCAAATATTTCCGAAGAAATTATACCCGGCATAGATATCCATGTAAATAAAGGAATACCAACAATCAGCGTTATTAGAATAAGCGTTATATAAGTAATCCAATAAACATATGGTTTGGGATTAATGTTACTCTTTCTCTTTATATTAAAGAATTTTCTTTGAATTTTCTTCAGCCAACGCAATTCAAACAATTCAAGCAAAGTATTATAAGGACACATCCAACTACAGAATACCTTTCCAAATATTAATGCCAACGTTATTGGTATTAAAGCTGCGATTAATAACGGTACATAAAATTCTTTAGAAAGCACTATTGTTTGAACCATCATTGAAGGATCGACAATATTTAAATCCCAGAAACTAATTGAATACATATTCCCGATTATGTACCTGATATCAAGTAAAATCAATATTGGTATTGCAATCAGAAATAGAATCGAAAATATCTGAACTGCTTTTCTATATTTATTAAGATTTCTGTAAAACTTTTCAGAATTAAACATTATGATAACTCTTTACAATAATAGCAGAACCTTCAACCGGACAAACGTGTTCGCAAATACCGCAACCCACGCAGTATTTTTCAACCACTTTAGGATACATTTCGTCTTCAAGAATTATAGCTTTTCGAAATATAGGACAATTCTCAAAGCAAGCTCGGCAAATAATTCCTAAATAAGGTAAGCAAGTTTCTTCATTTATCTTTGCAATGCCCATTTTAACTTTTTCTTTTTCAAGAAGATCGTTATCAAGAGCTCCGGTTGGACAAATGGGCGGACAGAGCATGCATAAATAACAAGGAACATCACGAGCAATAATTATCGGCGTACCGTAGCTTGTACCGAATTCCAATCCGGCAGCAACAATACTATCGTAAGGACAGATCTGCAGACACTTATTGCATTGAATACATTTATTCAAAAACTCATTTTCTGGAGCAGCACCGGGCGGTCTAAGTACAGATTTATCAGATACTGCATTTTCAATATAATTCAGAAGAAATTTGAGCATTACGGTTTTATAAAGCTTTAATTAACGGTTTTAATTTCTTCGTCAAAATTTTCATCAGCCGAAACAAAAGTCGGATATGTTCCCAATATTCCATCAAATTCGGAATTAATATATCTTGCTAAATCTTTTAATTGGTCTTCCGAATCAGCTTCGATTAAAACAATAATATTTTCCTCTTTGTGAACACCATAAGTTGTTACATTCGGTATATTATTTAATTTAAGTATAACTTCATCTATATTTTCGGGAAATGCCTTTATAATCATACTTGCGACAATCATTACAAATCTCCTTTCAATAAAAGGGGGCTGAACAACCAGCCCCCAAGGGTTAACTACACTTTCTCTACTCTGCAAGCTGCCACCTTGTATTCGGGTTCTTTCGAGCCGGGGTCTACAGCATCAATTGTTAATATGTTTGTTAAGCTTTCAGGCCAATGCCAAGGAACGAAGATAGTTCCTTTCCTCGGTCTGTCAACTACTTTTGCTTCTACAATTAGAGAACCGCGTTTTGTTACTATTCGTACTTTATCTCTTGTTTTAACACCCCATTGTTTTGCATCCTCGGGATTAATTTCAACATAAGGATTAGGAGCTGCCCGTACTAACTCAGGAATTTGTCCGGTCATAGTCATTGTATGCCATTGCTCCATAATTCTTCCGGTAGTTAATGCGATTGGATATTCAGCTGATGTAGGTTCTTCAGGACCTTTATCGGGACGAGCAAATATTACTGCTTTCCCGTCGGGTTTTGCATAAAAGTACATTCGCCTTCCCGCTGCTTTATCTTTCGGAAAGTACGGATCGCCTTCGGTGAAGCGGTGAGTGGTACCGGGATGGTCTTCCGAAGGAACAGGCCAGCGTAAACCGCGCACTTTTTTCAATCGTGAAAAAGTAGCGCCGGTTAAATCCATATCTTTTCCTTTGGTGCATTTAATGTATTCACTCCACACAGCTTCTACTGATGTAAATTGTTCAAAGTTTTCTGCGTAGCCCATACGTTTTGCTATATCGGCTAAAATGAAGCCGTCCCATCTTGCTTCGCCCGATGGTTTTAGTGCTTGAGCCATATGTTGTGAACGTCTTTCCGTACAGCCGTAAACACCTTCCTTTTCACCCCAGAATGCTGCCGGTAGTACTACGTCTGCAACCTGAGAAGTTTCCGAAGGATGGAAAGATTCTGCTACAACCATAAAGGCATCTTCCATACCCTTTAGATATTTACTAAGATTGGGAATTGATTGAGCTGGATTTGTACAAAGAATATATATTCCTTTGATATCTCCGGTACCTAAAGCCTCGAACATTGCAACAGTGTGTTTACCCGGTTTAGGCTGAATTTTTTCAGGCGGGACATTCCATAATTCGGCAATTTCTTTTCTGTGCTGTTCGTTTGCAACAACTCTGTGTCCCGGAAGTAAGTGACACAATCCTCCGCCTTCGCGAACCCCGCCGCAAGCGTTCGGTTGACCGGTTAATGAAAATGAATCACAGCCATCTTTGCCGAGTTTTCCGGTTAAAAGGTGAAGGTTATGAATCAGGTTATTGAGAAATACGCCCGCAACTCTTTGGTTTACGCCCATACACCACATAGACATAACACGCGGTGTTTGACCAAACAACCTTGCAGCTTTCACAATATCTTCGGCTTTAACACCGCATTGTTTTGCGGCATACTCGGGAGTATATTTTTCTAAGAATTTTTTATAATCATCAAAAGTTATTGCTTCCGAGCCGTTACTAAAGTTTACAGATTCTTCGATGAATTTTTCATCAATCATATTTTCATCGATGAGTATTTTGGCAATTGCATTGATTATTGCCAAGTCGTATCCGGGTATTACCTGAAGGTGAAGATCGGCAATTTTATTTGTTGGTGTTTTTCTCGGATCAACAATAACTATTTTTACGTTCGGGTTTTGTCTTTTTCTTTGCGCTATTCTATCATAAAGAACGGGATGAGCTTCGGCAGTGTTGCTGCCGACGATAAAAAACAAATCGCATTTTTCAATATCATCATAAGTACCTATAGGTTCATCTGCACCGAATGTACTGACATAACCACCAACTGCACTTGCCATACATAAACGGGGGTTGCCTTCTACGTTATTAGTTCCTATATGACCTTTGAATAATTTGTTTGCAACATAGGTTTCTTCTGTTTCGGCTTGACCTGAACCGTAAAATGCCAACGCATCGGGACCGTATTTGTCTCTTATTTCGGAAAACTTTGATGCAACCAAATCAAGCGCTTCATCCCAAGTTGCTCTTGTTAGTTTTCCGTTTTTTCTAATCATCGGATAAAGCAATCGGTTCTTCGCTGTTATCATTTGATGTAGATAAAAGGCTTTCACGCAAAGCAATCCGCTGTTAACGGTATTTTCTTTATCACCTCTAATTCCAACGGGTTTTCCGTCTTTAACGCCCAGCATTACACCGCAGCCAACGCCGCAGAAACGGCAAACCGACTTGTGCCACTGAACACCTTTGCTGTCTTGCATAAAATCGGTTTTATCAATTTTAGCTTTGGCAAATGCATCGTTGCCAAAAATTGAACCGATACCGAGTGTTGTAGCGGCGGCGGATAATGCGGAGGCGCGTAAAAAATCTCTTCTACTTAAACTCATTGATTATTCCTCCAAAAACTTATTCGTTATGAAATTTAAGTGTATGACCATTATGACAGTCATAACAACTTTCAAATTTTGTTTTCTCGAATTCTACAAGTTGTGCTGCATGACAACCAGCGCATCTTTCATCGCTTCCCTTTGAGTAGAAAGTCTCTTGTCCGTCGCCGTGACAAATGTAGCAGCCAAAGTCAACTTCACCATGTTTACTCATCTCCCAATCTTTATAAATATCGGGAGTCATCTCAGAGTGACACTCTTGGCAGCTTAAATTCCAATCAACATCGGGATGTTTGTCTCCTTCTTGAGATTGCTGAGCGCCGATAAATCCGTAAGAAACTATTGCAGCAGCAATAACTAATAGGAGAGTCAAATAAAAATTTTTCATTATTCTATCCTTCTTCTTTTTTTAGAATGCAAATGTGATTGTTGTTTTTAGTTCATACGCCGGATCATCATTTTTATCATTACCGTTAATTAAGTATTGTGCACCGGTTCCGGGAATAAAATATCCGCCCATAAAGGATAATGTAAGTTTGTCCATTAATTTGTAATTTGTTTTGAAATCGATTTCCATTCCGATATCATCGGCACTCTTTGATAAATCTGGTCCTGCGGCAGTCCATGCAAAAATAGGTTGAGTTGCTTTAAGGTATGTGAACGAAGTAAAGAAATTCCATTTAGGTGTAATTTTAAAAGTAACATTTGCTTGAATAGCAGTAGTGTTTTCTAATTCTCTGTAAGCTCTGATATTCGGAGCACCAAGACCTTGCGGTGTAATTCCTTCTTCATCGGGCATAATTGAATCTTCCCAAACTTCGGTTAGATAAAAGAATCCGGCGGTTCGTAATTTATTAACATTTCCTTTTCCTGAAGTTGGGTCTTCATCGCCTGATCCCATCCCGGCTACTAATCCTAAAGTTACTACATCGGAAACAGCGTAATTCATTTTAAGATAAACGTTATAACCGGCGAGATCTCCGTTGTTGATATCGTACTTTAACGGATCAACAGCGCTGCCATCTGAAGTGTTTAAGAAACCGGCATGTGTTTTGTTGTCGATTTCATCTTTACCAATTAAGTAGTTAGCTTCGTAAACAAGTGTCAACTTATCAATTTTTGTTGTACCTGCTACACCAAAAATTCCAAGTGATGTAACTTGAGGTGAGAATCTCGGTCTGTTATAATGTAATCCATCAATAATATATGCCGTGGAATCGTTAATACTTGCGTCGTTATAATACATCCCATAAACCTCGAGAGAGGTAGTATTAAATTTCGTATTGAATGAAGCTAAAAATAAATTTGCATCTCTTGGATCATTATGACCATAAGGAAGAGGTCCGTCAGGTTTTACATCAGAAATTCCATTAACTCCTTCCGAAATTTTTGCCCAGCCCAGTTTTAGATTGCTGCTGCCAAGAGAAATATCTCCGGTAATACCGTCATAATTGTTATCAAGAACCATTTTGTTTCCTGTTGACCAGTTAAAACGACCAACTGTAAAAGCTGTACTTAGCGGATGGAAGTTGAACCACAAATAAGCTTGATCAACGTGCAGCATATAATGTGTGTCTTTATTATCGAAAAGACCGCTTGCCCCTCGGTAAGTCGGCGGTTCATTATCAACACCCCACCAACCTTGACCCAAATCTAATCTTGTTACAGCTTTGAGATCAGGTCCATAATTAGCTGAAAGATTCAACCTCAGCATCTGTACAATGTAGTGATCTTCATAAGGAATTGCACCGAGTCTAAAATCATTCTGAAACTGCCCCCATGCAGTGTAAACACCGTTAAGCTTAAATTCGGTTTTCTTTTCATCTTGAGCCGATAAATTAAGTGTCATTATTACGAAAAGAACTAAAATTAGTGTGAATACTCTTTTCATTTATTACTCTCCTGTTTATGAAATGGTTTTTAAGAAAGAAAAAGAGACAATAATAGTGCCATAGAAGTCCTAAGTAAAAGAGCACTATAATTACAGTTTCTATCGATTTTACGATACTAATAACCGATTAAGCGGGGCGAAAAAGCGTCAGCAGACAAACTTCCGTCAGAGTTAAACTATGCCGAATTTTTTCATTTTATCGCGAAGTGTGGTTCTCTTTAGCTTAAGCAGTTCGGCTGCTTTGGTTTGATTTCTTTTAGCTTTCTCCAATGCCCAGCTAATGGCTTCTTTTTCTATATTTTCAATTACCGAAAGAATATCAACAGAGTCATTGTTATTAAAGGAAATAAGATTTGTTTGCTTATCGCCGCATATTAGATCAGCCGGAATCATATCTTTTGTAATTTCTTTATGTTTTGTAAGTGCAGCAATACGGTAAACTGCATTTTCTAGCTGGCGTATATTACCGGGCCAATCATAGCAAGAAATTAACTCAAGGGCTTCGGGAGAAAATTGCAAATCACTTTTACCGGCTTTTTGCAAAAAGTGCTCGACAAGCAGGGGTATGTCTTCTTTTCTTTGTCTTAACGACGGGATTCTAATCGGGATTACTCGAAGTCTATAATACAAATCTTCTCTAAATTCTTTTCTCTTAACTTTCTCCCATAAGTCAACTTTAGTAGCACAAATTACTCTAACATCAACCTTTATAGGCTTTGTACCACCCACTCTTTCAAATTCTCTTTCTTGAAGAACACGTAACAATTTAACTTGCGAACTCATTGGAATATCATCAACATCATCAAGGAAAAGAGTACCGCCGTCGGCAATTTCAAACCTGCCTAGTTTTTCTTTATAAGCACCGGTGAATGCTCCTTTTTCATGACCGAATAATTCACTTTCCAATAACGATTCGTTCAATGCCGCGCAACTTAATTTTATAAACGGTTTTTCTTTTCTTTGACTGTTATAATGAATTGCATTTGCAACAACTTCTTTTCCCGTACCGCTTTCACCTTCTATAAGTATAGACATTTCGCTTGTACTTATCATTTCAATCTGATCAAAAAGTTCGATCATTACTTTTGATTTGCCGACAAGGTTATGAAACGAATACCTATCTTCCAATCTTTTCTTTAATGAAATATTTTCATCTAGCAAAGATTTTACCTTTTCATATTTTTGAACAAGCAGCAAGAGTTGATCTGATGAGAATGGTTTTGTAATATAATCATATGCGCCTTTTTTCATCGCTTCAACAGCCGATTCAATTGTGCCGAAAGCCGTAATCATAATTACGGCAATTTCATTGTTGATTGATTTAACTTTTTCGAGGACCTCAAATCCATCCATTTCAGGCATACGTATATCGGTAATAACGATATCAACATTATTTTTTTCTATGTAATTAATAGCAAGGACTGAAGAAGCAAATGCCTCGGCTTTATAACCGGCTTTTCTTAAAGCATCTGTCATTGTAATTCTTTTTGTTTTTTCATCATCAATAACAACAATATTCATTTTCTTGCCGTGTCTAATATTTCGATGTTATCTTTAATTACTTCATTCGATTCTTCAAAATGAGGAAGTGTTATAATAATTTCAGTTCCCTTATTGATTTCACTTTTAATATCAATATTGCCGGCATGTTCGTTAATAACATTGTAAGCAAGATATAACCCCAAGCCGGTACCGTTATCTTTCTGCTTTGTCGTGAAGAAAGGATTAAACACCTTTATCCGATCCTCTTCAGAAATTCCAATTCCCGTATCTTTAATGGATATTTTGATGTTCTTATTATTATCAACAGAAGTGCTGATTGTTATTGATCCATCATCGGAGATTGCATCATAAGCGTTAAGTATAAGATTGACGAATACTTGACCGAGATAATGAGTTTCCCCAAAAATAAAGAGTGATTCATTATGAAATTCTTTTGTAATAGCAATTCCTTTTTCCTTCAACTTAAATTTTGTTAATTCGATCGCATCTTCTATTATGTCGTGAACATTAACCCTTACTTTTTCATTTGAGTGCGGTTTAGCGTAATCGAGAAGACGCCGTACCAAGACCTCAATTCTAAAAAGACCTTCAAGTGCAAGTGAAAGGTAATCCTCAGCTTGTTCTTTATTATCCAAATCACTCAGAACCATTTTTATACAATTTTGAATACCGTCTAAAGGATTATTTATTTCGTGTGCGACCCCCGAAACGAACTGTCCAATGGCTGCCATTTTTTCGGAATGCATTAATTGAAACTGGGCAATTTTCAGTTTCTCATAAGCATTTTTAATTTCTCTTGTTCTTTCCTTAATTTTTTTCTCAAGTTCTTCGTTAGCCTTAACAAGCTGCCTTTCTAATTCGACTTTTTCGGTTACATCCTGGCTGGCAAGAACTACACCTCTAAAATTTCCATTTTCATCTTTAACAACATTGTAATTATTATCAAAATATTTTCCTTTTGATTTTATCATTTTATGACGTGTTGCATATTCACCCGTATTAAAAGCATGAAGATCATCCAAAACTTTTCCATGAATTCGTTCAGAATGACATTGAAGAATTGATGTCCCTAATCTATCTTCGCTGCAAATACCTCTAATTTCTTCACCGGCTTTATTAACAAAAGCAAATTTGTGGTCTTGATCTACATAAACAATTCCAACCTCAAGGCTGTCGAGAATGTCGACTAAATTTTTCTTATCCAAATACTTTGAATCAGGCATAAAGCCTCCTTATTAATACAGCCAATTCTTATTATTTGTTATAGAAAAGCAAAAACTATTCCAACAGCTAATATACAAAATTCCGCAATTTTAATAGGATATACAGTTCTGATTTAGGGAATCTATTTCGGCTTTGAGAAATTAAATTAGTTCTTGGATACTAATTGTTCTTCTAAATGAATAAATTCAGCAGTTTTTTCAGCTTCTTAGAAAGGTAAACTGTGAGGATTCCTAATAAAAAGCCGACTATTATGTTAAGAATTCCGAAAACTATAAGAATCATTTCAAGAGGAAGCTTAGAAAGCGTATTGAGAAGAAAAACATCTCTAAACATGTTTTTGTATGTTGTGAAAATGTGAGTCCCCCAGAAGAACCCATGCATAATAATGCCATGACCAAATGTATAAAGCATTAAAATAACTGCTGTCGAAATAGAAGCTTTCTTAAAATCCTTAACTAAATAAAAAATGACTTCAGCTAAAACACCTTGAATCAATACAGCCAAAAGAGCCGAGTGTTGAATTGTCCCGTAATAAACTGCCTTAAGAATTACTGCAATTACCGCGAGCAGGATAACCGACCCGGTAAAATCTGCAAGTTCTTTAGTACATATTATAAAAACAACTGCTAACGAGGTTAAGAACATTCCTCTTACCGGAAGAGGATAAGAACGAATTAAATCACCCAATAATATTTCAGATATTCCCCAAAATATTGCAAGGATAAAAAGAGCTATTATTTCATGATTTCGTTCCATCTTAAAAAGAATTTCCAGATTAATTGAAATAAAATGAGGCTCTCCGGTAGAGGACCGGAGAGCCTTGCTTATCCCACAAACAGGTTAGACGTTTTCTAGCTTAGTATCTCCAAAACGGTTTCCCTGGCAATTTTAATTCTACTGCTTGTTTATTAAATGCTTTTGTATCGATTACGTTTCTATCTAAATAAAATTGATAGAGACTGTCGTTATCAGCTTTATATTTTGTACCGTCAAAATGTTCCTTATTGTTGTATCTCGATAACCAAAGCTGCCATTGTTTATCCGAAAGCAATCCGGATTGATGAGCCGCTTCAACGTTTTGGTAAATTCGTTCCCAATAATCAGGATAATTATTATAAACAAAAGGAGTAGTATTTGCGTGTGAATTTATTCCCCATGCATTTCCGGGAATATCATAAAGTGCAAAAGGAATAAATTTGCCGGGATGATTTGAGTTAACCCATCTTTTTGCTTCGGGGTCTCCCTTTTCGGCAGCCCATGTTAGCATTTCAACTAAAGCCTTCTGCATATCCCATACACCGTGCCATTGTGTATAATCCGCACCCATCATAATTGCACCATGTCTGAATCTTCTTCCTTCATGATGCCAAGCATTGTACATCATTACTTCGGGAACTTCATCCCAACCGGTGAGCACCGGGTCAGAATAAAATTTTCCGTTGAGTTCTAGTCTACTAATAATTCCACTATTTGTTAATTTCTTAGTCCAATAGACGAATTCTCGTCTCATCTCATTGTATTGTAAATTAACAAGATCTGCAGTCAACATGTATACATCAACAAAATCCGGGGAGTGACAACTTTTACAGACCGATTCCATTCTGCCTCGTTTCATCTGCCAATTGCCAAGATTTTCTTCATCCCAAACGGTTCTGTAACTCCAAGGCGCTTGAGATTCCCACGCAAGTCGGGCACTAACGTTATGAGTCATCGGCTGATTTCCATCGGAATCCATATGACAAGTAGTACAAACCGGGATATCAATTGGTATTTGTTTGTAATCATCTGATCTATAAGTTAAATCGAGATGTTTTTCCGTTGCTCTAAAAATATTACCGTGCTTAGATTCCAGATATATTTCAATATGCGGGTGATCTGGTCCAACATGACATTCGCCGCATGTTTCCGGCTGTCGCGCAACGGCTTTGCTGAATGTATGTTTCGGATGACAAGCATCGCACTCTCCCACACTGCCGTCCGGCCAAGTATTCCCGATATTATGGCATTGCTCGCAACCATGTTTTGTTGCAATAGGAAATTCAAAAACGGCTCTATCACCGTTTGATAAAAGCCAAAATTGATGCGCGTGTTTGCTGTCGGCAAATTCAGCAACTTCTTTTTCATGACACTCTGCACAATCTTTTGGAGTTGGATGTTTAGCGACAAGTAAATCGCTTTCGGGACAATAGAAAGCATCAAAATCACCTTTCTCTGCAGTGTGGCAGTCAACACAACCAATATTCTGCTCGGCATGGACACTTTGTTTCCAATGATCAATTGCTTTAACAGCTATCCCCTTGTTGGTATGACAATCAACACACCTTTTATTAACACCGCTTATTTCAATAACCGGTGAGTATGAAACCGATTGTTTCATTTCAACACCTGCTATTATTATCAAAATGACTACAAGCAGAATGCTGAATATTCCCACTAACATTTTTTGCGTTTTTAAAGAATCTTGTTCAGCCATAGAAAAGCTCCGTAATTACTTTTATTATTATTAAACAAACATTTCATAAACAGTGAAAAGCAGAAAAAGAAAAGCACATAAACTTCCGAAAAAGTAATGCACTTTTATCTTGGGCCATTTTATTTTGATGTACTCGTCAATGAACGGCCAAAAGGTTCCAACTATAATAAAAACTATAATTAGGTATATCCCGAATCGCAGAGGTAATAAATTCAACAATGCATAAATTCCGTAGAAATACCATTCCGGTTTTATATGATTTGGAGTAACAGCCGGATTTGCCTGTTCGCCCAACCCCGGCGGAAGTATTACCGTTAATGAACTTAGTACAACAAGTATAAATAACCCGACAATAAGCGTATGATAAAAATGTTCCGGGAAAAACGGATAAGTTTTTTCTTCGTTTTCTTTACCTTCAAGCTTTGATACACCATGAAGCCTTACCATAACAATGTGTACTGCTAAAAGTATCAACAAAAACAAGGGCATGAATATTATGTGTAAGTTATAGAATCTCGTTAATGTATTTGCAGTTACTTCAGTTCCGCCGCGAAGAAATTCAAGCATCAAAGTCCCAATTAGCGGGATTTCTTTTAACATATTAGTGCCTACAGTTGCAGCCCAATATGAAAGTTGATTATAGACAAGCGAATAACCCGTAAAACAAAGTGTAAGTGTTACTAAAAAGATTAATACGCCAATTACCCAATTTAACTCTCTCGGCTTGCGATAGCCGCGGGTAAAGAAGACTCTAACCATATGAAGAAAAATTGCTATAACCATTAAATTAGAGCCCCATCGATGCAATCCTCTTATATAAAAACCCATTCGTACTTCTTCGGAAATATAGCGAACACTTTCAAACGCTTTTTCGGGTGAAGGGATGTAATAAAATGTTAACAATACGCCGGTTACTAATTGAATTAAAAATAAAATAAGGGGAGTTGCACCGAGCGCATAATACCAATATTTCATATGCGATGGAATCGGTTCTTTAAAAACTTCATTTACAGCATTAGCTGTGCTTTCTGTGTTAATCGGAATTCTCTGAAGAAACCACTCTTTAACTTTGCCGCTCATACGATTCCTCCGGTTGTTTCTTCAATCCACATATAGACTAAGTTCTTATCGATTTCCACTTTGAATTCCTCGAGAGGTTCCGGAGGCGGACCGCTTACCACATCTCCCGATGGACTAAAAATCCCCTGATGACATGGACAGTAAAATCTGTCACGGTGTCCTTCCCATTTTATTTTACAGCCGAGATGAGTACAAATTGCAGACAAAACTTTATACCCGTCATTTGTATGAACTAAGAAGAGACTCCTATCGCCAATGTTAACTTCTTTTGCTTCGCCAATTTTAAGTTCGTCAACTCTTCCGACTAAAAGCTTACGTGATCTCTTTTCTTTTTCTTCAGGGAAGATAAACTTGATTCCATGATGAAGAAGTACTCCGGCGCTTGCTAACAACCCCCCGCCAAAAAGCGATTTACTTATAAACTCTCGTCTGCTTTTCTTCTTATCGTTATTATCCAACTTAAAATCCTCCTGGGATATTTTGAATAACCATTACTAAGAGATGTGAATATCCCAATATTTATGCCATGAGGATTTTATTTGAAATATTAGGAAAACAGTAACAATAGATAGGTTTAGTAAAATGAAATGGTTGGAAGACTAGATTAAAATTCGTCAGTTTACGGATTTACGTCAGTGGGAACAATAATAGCTAGTTATAAAAAGTGAATATTTAAATCTGCTCTTTTAGACTTTTCTTCTACGAGTTTCATT
>OMKS01001128.1_pt1 | contig 24440 bp, 25 predicted proteins | sample 1674721 | NCBI WGS metagenome assembly OMKS01 (sample SAMN06264996, study PRJEB25208) | sediment metagenome | isolation source: hot spring sediment | place: USA: California | collected 2014-09-02
TAATTTCTGACAATTCTATAACAGCATTTTTTTCAAATATACAAATAATTGCTGATTATATCATAACAAAGCCAGTTTTCTACGTAGTATACTGCCCCCAAATATCCGCAAGTCTGTCGAATACCATCAAATAAATACGTATACCTCATATATTTTTAGAAACATATTTTATTCCCGGATCACCTAAAAGCATGTCGCTCCGTTCCGGGAACGGAGCGAAACCCTGGCCGGCGGGATGAATAAATCAAGTTTCTTCATACAATCCACTACGAATAGGCCCAATGAAATAGATGGTTCTTCATTTTTACTACCATCAGGCAACTCCTCCGAAGCTATGTTCCATGATTACCACGAATTTCATCAAAAGGCCCGGCCTCTGAGGGTTTTATGAGAAAAACAAGGCGGGGAAGAAGTGGGAAGGCCTGTGCAGCGATCCTGTCTGAGTCCCTGACAAGCACAGCGCCGTCAGGGGCGAGTTTGGATCGCGGCAGGCTTTCCCACGCCGTAGTTTTTCCATAAAAGCATCAGCAGCCGAAGGGTTTTTTGCATGCTTTTTTGCCCCCAAAAAAGCATGTCGCTCCGTTTCGGGAACGGAGCGAAACAGTGGCCGGTGGGATGAATAAATAAGGTTCTTCAAAAATTCCACTGCGAACCGACCCCATGAAATAGATGGTTCTTCATTTTTACTACCATCAGGCAACTCCTCCGAAGCTATGTTCCATATTTACAACGTATTTCATCAAAAGGACCGGCCTATGAGGGTTTTATGAGAAAAACAAGGCGGGGGAAGAAGTGGGAAGGCCTGTGCAGCGATCCTGTTTGAGTCCCTGACAGGCACAGCGCCGTCAGGGACGAGTTTGGATCGCGGCAGGCTTTCCCCCGCCGTAGTTTTTCCATAAAAGCATCAGCAGACGAAGGGTTTTTTGCATGCTTTTTTGCCCCCAAAAAAGCATGTCGCTCCGTTTCGGGAACGGAGCGAAACAGTGGCCGGTGGGCTGGTTAAACTATTCGTTAAGCCTAAAAAAATATATTGTCAACCCCACGGGACGAAATAAAAAATATTTCATCCTTATATTCTGCTCCAGGTTTTCCGAGTATTTCATCAAAAGGACCGGCCTCTGAGTCCCTGATTCTCAGAGCATCTGAGCCGCCTGGCTTCAAACCTTTCACGACACCCGAACACTCCATTACTCCATTTCTCAATTACCCGATTACTTCAAATCACCCACTCCTCATCTCCATTGTACCATCACCCGATCACTCCATGACACCCCCCAGAGCCGCATAGCGGCAGACTGCTTGTTCGGTTCCCGCGGGTAAGGAATTATCAATCCTTCGCGTCCTCTGCGCTTCATGCCGTTCTCAGAGTAAATCATTCAACCTGCCAATTCTGTCTCACGCAGAGAGCCAAAGAATACACACAGTACTCAGAGACTTTCCATGAATTTCGGAGGAATGGACTGAAAAATTACGTTTCAATGAAAAGGGACCCGAACAAACAACCCCGGTATTTCTTCCGGAATGCGGAAGATCACCGTGCATGCCAGGTAAAAGTATGGTCAGGCCGTTCAAACCGCCCTTTGATCAGATGGAAGCGCTGATCAGGAAGGTAGCGGCGAAGGCAATAATAGCATACAGCTCGGGGAATACGGCCAGGATCATGGTATTTCCAAACACATCGTTTCCCGATCCGATGGCGGCAATCCCGTTGGAAGTAACCCCTCCCTGTTTGATGGCCGAGAAAAGAGCTACAAATCCCAGGGCAACGCCTGCGGCCAGAATAGCCACTCCCTGAAGCATACTCATCCCTTCCTGGATAACACCCTGGCTGTTGATCACGAAAAATCCGGCAAATCCGTACAGTCCCTGCGTTCCGGGAAGAGCGCTCAACAGCATATAGCTACCGAAGGCATCGGGATTCTTTTTCAGGGCTCCTACGGTGGCATTTCCGCCCATCGACACACCGATCGCGCTTCCTATCCCCGACAGTACCAACATGAGTGCCAGTCCGGTATAAGCCAGAATAACCGGCAAATTACCTGCATTCATCATTTCTGTAGTTTCCATTGTTTCTCTTCGTTTTTATTGTTTATTGTATTTCGTTAAGGCAAAGGGTTGGTAGGGTTTGCCACCACCACGGAACCCGGCATTTTTATAGAATTCGACAAAGGTCAGGCGCATGGGATGGATAAATCCTCCCAGGGCGGCCATAAAAAGGTTAATGGAGTGCCCGAACACCAGCAAAAGCAGAAAAGGTAACCAGCCAATCCATGGAGTGGAAAGGAACTGGGAAGCCATGTCGTTAAACACGAAGCCCAGGATGGCCGACGAAATTCCCAGGGCAAAGAGCCTGATGTACGACAGCAGGTCGCCGAACACACCGGTCAGGATGTTATAGGTTTCCCATATACCGCTACCGATCCTCATGAACGGATTTTTCTTCGGGTCGTTCAGCAGAAAGATCAGTACACCCGCAACACCCAGCAAAGCGTAATACACATACTTCAGTCCGTTCATGGTAAACCATCCTGCCATTTCCCCTCCCCTGAAAACCAGGAGGGTGAGAGCCAGCACTACCCATCCCACGGTGGATAAGCTGTAGGCAAACCCTTTCTGTTTGGTAATATTAAATATTTTCACCACCATGCCGAACAGGATCTGGACGGCACCCAGGATCATGGAAAGGTAGAACATGTTGATCGGTTCCTGCATCAGATGCCGGAACGAACTCAGCAGGGAAACATCGGCAGCGGTATGTTTCAGGAGCAGCATGCGATGGCTTTGCACGGCATCGGCGCCGGCAGCCTGAATGGCGGCATCCAGAAAATTCCTGCGGGTTTCGAAATGTTCGCCCATAAGGCTCCCGAGATTTTCTATCAAAGCGGCAGGCAGTCCTTCAGCCTTCAGCATTTCGAGGGTACTGGCCGTAATGGTATATCCGGTATCAATGAGATTGATCCCGAAAAAGGTTCCCGAAAGGGCCCCGAAGATCACGGTTCCCAGGCCCAGGAACTGACCCAGCGTAAGAATGGGCCGGAGATTTGGCTGCACTTTCTTCTTCAACAGGAATCCGGCCAGGATAAAAAGCAATCCGTACCCGGCGTCGCCCAGGCAGAAACCAAAAAACATCACAAAGAAAGGGGCAAAGAAAGGGGTAAGGTCAAGTTCCCTGTATTTGGGCAGATCGAACAATTTGGAGATGGGTTCAAAAAGGCGGCTGAACCAGTTATTTTCGAGTTCCACGGGCGCTTCTTCATCTTCGCCGGCCGGAGAGGCAATGTAATAAACACCCGAATCCTCCAGCATGGTCTTCAGTCCTTCTTCCTTTCCGGCGGGAACCCAGCCCTCCAGTATTCTCAATTTTCCGTCGGCCTGTTCGCCCGCACTGTTTTTTGCCCTGAACATGCCGATCTCATTTTCCAGCTCTTTCAGGTACCGGTTCAGTATCGCTTTCCAATGGCCGGTATTTTTTTTCATCTCGGCATGCAATCCGGCATTTTCCTTTTTCAGCCGGTCTCTCTCCTCCACAAGCGATGAGAGCGATTCTTTGGGCAGCCTGACAGGATCGGCTTCCAGTTCTACCGTTTCTTCGGGATGATGGATCACCACGAAGTACAGGTGGCCTCTTTCCCGGTGAATGATCTGTACAGACCATTTTTCCGCCCATTCGTCCTGGAAGCGTTTTACCGGACAGGAATAAAAAGATATTTCATAACCGGCGGCACGTACCTTTTCCAGATCTTCGCCTGTAAAATCTCCCCATGGTTCCAGAGTACGGATATTTTTTACCAGTTCCTGCAGGCGCTGTTCATTTTCTTCCAGGTCCTTCCGGATGGTTTCAATGCGTTCCACTACCTTTTCCGGATCGGTTTCTTCCGCCACTTTCTTCTCTTCGATATCTTTGGGAAGGAATTTCAGTGCCTGTATGCAGGTTTCCCGGCGGCGGAACAGGTTGCGGATGCTCTCATCTTCCTCTTCGCTTCCGCGTTCCCGCCCGATAATATGCACCACTCCCGCATTCCTCAGAGCCTGCAGAAAAGATTCATATTCCCGGTGGTACACCAGAAACGTGTATTTTATCATCGGTGCAATCATACGGCCTCCTTCTGTTTTTGCTGCCTGCTCTTGACAATTTTCTGCGCCGATTTGGAAAGATTCTCCTCATCTTCCAGGAAGCGCTTGATCTTTCTGATGGCTTCCTCATATCCCGGGATCTGTACTTTCTCGTACAAATTGACCTTCTGGGTGGTTTTTCGTCTGGCGTAGTCGAGCAGTTCCATTTTCTCAAGAAAAACCTCCCTTTCGATCAGCAGCGATGCCAGTTCCTTTAAAATACTGATCCCTTCTGAGAACCATTTCGGCTGATTGAACACCAGAAAGGAACTCACCTCAAATTCAACCTGGTCAAGTTCCGGGGTGCTCACCCCCGCAATTTTCCGGTATGTCATGGTCACGTTGCTAACCTTCACCAGTTCGTCGGGGAACTCGGTCCACAGGTGCATTCCCTCCCTGTACTTTCCCAGGGCTTCTTCATATTTTTTATTCAGCCGGCCAGCCTCATCTTTCGCTTTTTTTACCTCAGCCCGCAGAGCCGACTCCTTGTTCTTCAGGGTGGGCAAAGCCCGCTGCCTGATCTGCAGTTGTTTATTCAACTGCTGCAACGATGTTTTGTTATATTGAAATTTTATGGCCATACCGCATGCTGTTATTCACTTTCCGCCTCTTTCCAGTATTTTTCCACCAGCTCGTTCTTGATCCGCACTTCGGGTTTTGTGAAATGCCGCGAGAAAAGTTCCCATGCCGTATTCAGCATATCGTCCACTTCCAGGTTCACATCAATGGCCAGAAGCTTTTCGGCATATTCTTCAGCAAACTGAAGTGTTCGCTTATCATATTCGGTAAGGTCAAAACCGTTCTCCTGCTTGATGCGGGCATTGGCAGCATCGGCATACAGGCGCACGGCGGCATTCATCACCTGGGGATGGTCTTCCCGTGTTTGCTTTCCTATCACCAGCTGTTTCAGCCGGGAGAGAGAACGGAATGGATCGATGATCACTTTCCCGATATCGGTATCGCGCCGCAGGTAAAGCTGCCCTTCGGTGATGTACCCGGTATTGTCGGGAATGGCATGAGTAATATCGCCCCCGGAAAGGGTGGTTACGGCGATTATGGTGATTGATCCTCCGTCGGGGAACTGCACGGCTTTCTCATAGATCCTGGCCAGGTCGCTGTACAGCGATCCGGGCATACTGTCTTTACTGGGAATCTGGTCCATCCGGTTTGAAACAATGGCCAGGGCATCGGCATACAGGGTCATATCGGTCAGAAGCACCAGCACATCTTCGTTTTTCTCGCCGGCAAAGTATTCGGCTGCCGCCAGCACCATTTCAGGCACCAGCAAGCGTTCCACAGGAGGATCCTCGGTGGTGTTGATGAAAGCCACAATCCTTTCCAGGGCTCCTGCATTTTCAAATACCTGCCGGTAGTACAGGTAATCATCGTTGCTCAGCCCCATTCCCCCCAGGATGATCTTATCGGCCTTGGCACGCAGGGCCACGGTGGCCATAACCTGGTTAAAAGGCTGGTCGGGGTCGGCAAAAAACGGGATCTTCTGGCCCGTTACCAGGGTATTGTTCAGGTCGATCCCTGCAATACCGGTGGCAATAAGCCGCGACGGCTGTTCCCTTCTGACGGGGTTTACCGAGGGTCCGCCGATCTCTTTTTCTTCGCCGGTAAGTGCAGGACCGCGGTCAATCGGATCCCCGTATGCATTCAGGAACCGGCCGGCCAGGTCATCGCCGATCTTAAGCGCCGGCGGCCTGCCCAGAAAAACCACTTCGGCATTGGTGGGAATTCCTTCGGTACCAGTAAACACCTGCAGAGTAATCTCATCACCGAAAATCTTGACCACCTGGGCCAGTTTCCCGTGCACCAGAGCCAGCTCGTCATAACCCACTCCTTCTGCATGCAACATACAGGTTGCCTTGGTAATAGACGAAATCCTGGTATATATCTTCTGAAAAGCCCTTGTCTCTGTCATGTTAAAACACTTTCGGTTAATACTTCATCCAGTTCTTTTTCATACTTTTTGAACTCATCCGACTCGAACCCGGAATAGTTCATCTGTTTCAGCAGGTTAATGACTTTCTTGAAATATACTGCCACTTCTTCGAAAGAAGGAAATTCGAATTCGGCATGGCAGATATCCAGCACCTTGTTCAGCATATATCTCTGTCTGGGAATAGGCGTTAACTGGTCTACCTTATCGAAGGCATCCTGCTGCAGGATAACAAAATCGATCACTTCCGATTTCCAGAAATTCACGTGGTATTCCACCGGTACACCGTCGTCGCCCAGGATATTGATCTGTTCCATGGCTTCGCGTCCGCTGATCAGGTAATCGCGGGCTTTGATCACCTTGTCGTACCAGTCTTCTGAGATATGTTCGGCCAGGTATTCATGTACCTCGTCATATTCCAGGTATTTTGAATAGCTGTCGATAGGGTCGATGGCCGGGTACCGTTTGCTGTCGGCCCTGCTCTGCGAAAGGGCATAGAAGCACCTGGCCGCTTTTTTGGTGGCTTCGGTCACGGGCTCCTTCAGGTTACCACCTGCCGGGGAAACTGTTCCGATAAAGGTAATGGATCCTGTTTCTCCATTATGGAGCCGGACATATCCGGCCCGGGCATAGAATGCCGAAATAATGGCCGACAGGTCCATGGGATAGGCATCCGGACCGGGCAGTTCTTCCATGCGGTTCGACATTTCACGAAGGGCCTGTGCCCAGCGGGAAGTGGAGTCGGCCAGCAGCAGAACCTTCATTCCCATGGCCTGGTAATATTCTGCCAGGGTCATGGCGGTGTAAACAGAAGCTTCACGGGCTGCCACCGGCATGTTCGAGGTATTGGCCACGATGATGGTACGTTCGTATAGCTTGCGTCCGGTACGGGAATCTTCCAGTTCGGGAAATTCCTTGAATATTTCCACCACTTCATTGGCCCGTTCTCCGCAGGCAGCCATGATCACCAGGTCGGCTTCAGCCTGTTTTGAAAGGGCATGCTGCAGCACGGTTTTCCCGCATCCGAAGGGTCCGGGGATAAAGCCCGTACCTCCTTCGGCAATGGGGTTCAGCGTATCGATGGCTCTTACTCCGGTTTCCAGAATTCTGAACGGGCGGGGTTTATGGTTATAGGCTTTGATGGGCACTTTTACAGGCCAGCGCTGAATCATGGTCACATCGTGGTCTTTTTTCCCGTCGTTCCCAATCGTAGCAATCACATCACCGGCTTTGTAGGTCCCCTTGCCGGCAATTTTTTTCACACGGAAGGTTTCTCCTTCCAGTACAAAAGGCACCATGATGCGGTGCTTGAGCCAGTTTTCCTTCACTTCTCCCAGCCAGTCACCGGCCTGCACAGTATCTCCTTCCTTTACCAGGGGGGTAAATTCCCATTCCCGTTCTTCATCAATGGCAGGAGTATATTCTCCCTTTTTCAGAAAGATACCGGTCATTTTGTCCAGGTCGTTCTGCAGCCCGTCGAAATTTTTCGACAGCAGGCCCGGACCCAGCGTAACTTCCAGCATATGCCCCATGAATTCCACCGGGGCTCCCGGCTTCAACCCCCGGGTGCTTTCAAACACCTGCACAAAGGCCTGTTTCCCGCTCACCTTGATCACTTCGGCCATCAACAGGGTATCGCCCAGCCTGATCATGCATATCTCATTCTGAGACACTGGACCGTCGGTATGGACAATCACCAGGTTGGCTACAATGCCGAATACTTTTCCGGTGGTATGGACGTTTGCTTCTTTACTCTTTTCTTTCATATTCTTGTTTCAGATTTTCATATTCCAGCCAGCGCCTGTGGGTGATTACCGGCTCATTTTTTTCTTGGCTTCCCGCCTCAGACCTTCAATCAGTTTGCCAACCCTTTCCTTGCCGCTGGCAGCATCCAGCTGCTGCCAGCGGATAACCATTTTCAGCATAATCACATATCCCAGAATCCTTTCGATGGTAAAATAATAGAAGAACATCATGTCTTCCAGTGTTTTCCACTTCCACAAATCCATTTCCCATTCCCGTTCATCGTATGACAGGGATGAAGCCCGCTCCAGAATCTCCTTGGCATATTCGGGATCGGGAGGAAGGGGGATTTCCTTGCCCTGCTCAATCTGTTTTTCGAGTACTTCCTTCACCTCACCTTCGCCGATCAGTTGCAACCCGTCTTCCGGATAGGGGAACCGGGCATTCAGGGCGGTCAGCAGATTGTTCATGTCTCTTTCATACACTGCCCATTCGGCAAGAAATTCATTGCCGGCATGGATCAGGGTATGGTAATATCCCTCGGTCAGCTGTTTTTCCATCCACAGGCGGCCGGGTTTTTCTTCCTGTTCCAGGAAATATACCATGGCTTCCGCCATGTATCCCGGCAACACGTCTTCCTCTTCGAGAATGGACTGCCACCTGGCTTTTTGCTCGGCAAAATCCTCATCGGAAAAATTCCCCAGCGGATGAAAGGGTTCTTCTTCATCGCCGTAAAGGAACCGGAGAAGGTTCAGATGATCATACGGATAAAAGAGAAGTGAAACCAGGTAATAATCAGCGGGATGCAGGATAGCACGAAGTTCTTTCCTGAACTTTTTCAGTTTGGGAACTCCTTTGCCTGCATTCAATTCAAGATCAGGCAATCCCGCAATCAAACAGTGATAAAATCTATCCATCCTGACCGTTTTCTCCTTCAAACAGCATTTTTCTAAGTCCGGGACGGAAGTATTCCCTGAGATAGGCTTCCAGATCTTTATCGGTAATGCTGATTTTGAATCCTGCCTTTTCTGGTTTGATTTCAAATCCGTTCATCAGAGAAGAAGAGGGTTGAATTTTCAGTCCTTTTTTGAGTAACTGAGGTACGTTTTCCTTCAGATACTTTTCGGTTTCCTTCTGCTTTTCTTCCGGAACCAGCACTATCAGTCCGTTTTCCGATTGTTCCGGATCCCATTTTTCTGCCATGGTAATGATCAGCCGGTTCACAAATTCCCCGCTCCGGAAAGCTTCCTCTACGGGCTCGTCCACCGTCCGGGTGAGAATCATTTTTTCGATTTCCTGCTTCAGGGCACTCATGGCCTGCCGGAAGGCGATGCGAAGTTCCGATTCGGTATTTTTCCTGAGCTCTTCCGCTTTTTGTCTGGCTTCCTTCTGCATTTTCTCGGCTTCCTTATGTGCCGATTTCACGATTTCTTCCGATTTCTTTTTTGCCTCGGCTATGATCTTCTCCGCTTCCTCGTTTGCTTTGGTCACCCCTTCCTGGTAAATCTTTTCAGTAAGTTCCTTCAGTTTCTCATGCATGATGTTGTAATATTATTCCGCATTAACATAACAATTAAGCCGATATCTCATTTTTTGAACCCGAAAAGTAGGAATTTTTTTTGATTTTTCGGATATTCCAGTCATGCAAAATCACCGGCTTCCCCATTAATAAATGTACGCATTACACGGAAAACAAGAAAATACGGCATAACCCGATCATTCATGATTTTTGTCATATTGTTAAATCAAACACTTCCTGCCGGAACAGTATTTCCCTGTCCAGGCAGGAAGTGTTTTTCTGCCGGCAATTCCATTATCTGACCAACCGAGACAAGCACGGTTACGTTTTTCCCGGTTCAGGGGAAGGGATTTACTTCTCACCGCTTCTCAGGCGTTTGCCCCTGCCGGCGCCTCCGCCTGATTTTCTGCGCTGCCCCATTCCTTTTCCCAGTTTTTTCAGGGCTTCCTCATCAGTTGTTTCACTGCAGTTGCCCAGTCCTCTGCCCGTTCGGCGTCCTTTGCCCTCCGGGCCAGTTCCGTTCAGATTTGGCATGCTGTAAAAAAGTTTTTAAGTAACACAATCCGGGTTCCATATACAGGAACCTCATTTTCCATTCTTCCTGATCTTTCTGACAATCATCTCAGCAGCCTTGATCAGCGGATAGCCTGCCGGAGACGCGGTAAGACAGGGGTGGGTACCTATCTGTGACATCAGAAGATTATAGGCCGTCATCTTGTTCTCAATGGCCAGCCCGATGAGGTTGGTCAGCTCACCGGCGCTCAGTCCGCCGATCACTCCACCGCCGATAATAATACCCGATTCCCTGGCTGCCACCAGCTTCACTACCTGTTTACTGGCATCGGGAAGCTTTCCGGGATGCCGGTCTACCCCTTCGAACAGCCCGGTTTCCACTACAAAACCTTCTTCTCTTGCCCTGGCTTCGGTAATGCCGGCCGTTCCGAATCCGTGAGGCCCGATGGCGGTGGAATAAATGGCAATGGTTCCCGAAAAGGTTTTCACCACATGCAGGTTATAGAGGTTCAGCCCGGCAATACGAGCCTCGGCACAGGCTGTGGAAGCCAGCATTATGGGAGTTTTCTTCCGGGTAACAAAATCACGCTTTTCGGCACAGTCGCCCACGGCAAAAATTCCGGGGACAGGAGTGCGCATATACTCATCCACGGTAATAAAGCCCTTGTTGTCGACCGGTATTCCGGCTTCGCGGGCCAGCCCGGTGTTGGGTTCATAGCCCATGCTCAGCACCACGGCATCGGCCGGCAGGACATCCCCGTTCCCGAGCAACACTTCATGCACGGCCCCGTCTTTCCCTTTGATCTCTTTCACGCCAACACCGGTCATGATTTTCACTCCCCGCTCCTCCAGAAAATGTTCAATCCGGTCGGCCAGGTCTTTATCAAAAGCTGCTGACAGAATATCGGGCATTTTTTCCACCAGGGTAACTTCCCTGCCATTCTTCTTCAGTTCATCCGAAAGCTCCACACCGATAAAACCCGCACCTACCACGACAATTTTGCGGCAGTCGCGTATCTCTTCGTTCATCTTTTGCAGATACGATTTGTCTTTCGGGATCACAAACACCTTTTTCAGGTTGGTTCCATTCAGCCAGGAAGGTTTAACGGGAAGCGACCCGGTAGCCATCACCAGCTTTTCATACCGGATCTTCTCACCTGATTCGAGTGCGGCGGTTTTCGTTTCCGTATCGAGTGAGGTGACGCGGCCGGTTATGGATTCCACCCCGGCCTGCTCCATCATGCTGTCTACCGGCATGATATTCTCATTCACATTGTCGAGTGTGCCGAAAATATAGGGAATGCCACAGGGAACCATGGCATCTTTCTGCATTTTCACCAGGGTGAACTTTTTCGCGGGCCAGCTCGATTTTCCCGTCAGTGCGGCCACCATTCCTGCTGCGCTTCCTCCAATGATCAAAACATCTGTTTCCTTCATAAATCATCTTTTATTTTGGTTCATAAACTTGTTAGATATCATTATTCTACTATTCTGTTAGCCAGGTATTTATTCATATATCCCCGGCCATCCGTTCAATTTTTTCCCAAATTTCCCTGAAAACTCCGGTCAGGGGATGGTCGGGCAGCGCTTCAGGCAGTGATTTCCCCTCTACCAGAGCCTGCACCACTTTTTCTTCATAGGGAATTTTACCCAGTACCGGCAACTTTCTTTGTTCCAGTGCTTTTTCTATTTTTTCCGACATTTCCTCACGCAGGTCGTATTTATTGATCACCACCCCCACCGGCGTTTTGAATTTACCGGTCATTTCCAGCAAACGCTCCAGATCATGCCAGCCGGAGCGGCTGGGTTCCGTAACGGCGATCACCAGATCGGCGCCTGTTACCGAAGAAATGGCCGGACAACCGATACCGGGCGGACCGTCAACCAGGATCCAGTCGGCGCCGGTTTGCACCGCCTTTTCCCGGGCATTTTTCCTGACCTCGGAGACCAGCTTCCCCGAATTTTCTTCGCCAATGCCCAGCCGGCCATAGACCAGAGATCCGAACCGGCTGTGGGAATACACCAGGGCATTCAGATGGTTTTCTTCTATGCGGATAGCTTCAGCGGGACAGGCCACAACACACAGGCCGCATCCTTCACAGGCAAAAGGATCAATAGCATACTGCCCGTGGCTGAACTGAATGGCATAAAAGCGGCACAGATCCATACAAACACCGCAGGAGGTGCAATCCTGCTGATCGATCACAGCTTTCGACCCACTGGGAAATAATTCTTCTTTCAGCAGTTGGGGTTGAAAGATCAGGTGCAGGTCGGCGGCATCCACATCGCAATCGGCAAACACACAATTTCCTGTAAATCCGGCCATTGCGGCAACCAGACTGGTTTTTCCGGTACCTCCTTTTCCGCTCAGAATCACTATTTCGAAGGGTTTCCGGTTCATGATCCGATGGCTTTAACAATGGATTGCATCATTTCCCTGATTTCGGGAAACGCTTCGGAAAGGATCATCCCTTCAGCATAAGCTTCGGCATATTTCCTGTGGAAGGGGATGGCAGCCAGAACAGGGATATTTTCCTGCTGGAGATAAGCATACAGGGGTGCATAGTCAAGCCCTGTCCGGTTAACCACCACGCCTGCTTTTTTCCCGATCTGACGCACTGTTTCTACCATGATTTGCAGGTCGTTCAGTCCGTAAGGGGTGGGTTCGGTCACCATCAGTACATAATCGGCCTGGCTGATCACAGCCACCACCGGACAGGAAGCGCCGGGCGGGGCATCCAGCAAAACGGTGCCCCTGCTGTTCACCTGTTCCAGCAATTCCCTGATAACCCGTGTTTGCAGGGCGCTGCCCACTTTGAGCCTGCCTTCCAGAAAATCATCCGGTTCACGATACCTGAAAAAAGAAATTTTGCCGATCTCCCGGTCGTTTTCCGTAATAGCATGTTCCGGGCATACATACGAACATGCTCCGCAACCGTGGCACTGTTCTTCCACTACCTCGATGAAAGAAGCCGGTGGCAGCATAATGACAGCCTGGAAAGCACATATTTCATGGCATTTCCCGCAAAAAGTACAGGCTTCGGGATTGATCACGGGAATACGGATATCCACCCTGTGTTCACCTGTTTTTTCAGTTTGCAGAAAAAGTGCGCAGTTCGGTTCTTCCACGTCACAGTCAACCAGTTGCACCGGCTCATTCTTTGCCTCTGCCAGATAATGGAACAAGGAAACAGCCAGGGTGGTTTTCCCCGTCCCTCCTTTGCCGCTGGTAATCGCAATTATCATATTCCTGTGTCCCGGATCATCATTTTTCCGGTTTGATTTTTTATAAAATGCATTCCCTTTCCGGTAAGTACCCATTATACTCCCGGATCATAGATCCACTGCTATTCAAAGGAACCGGCATTTGGCGGCCGGTTACCGCTACTGTCAGTGGTCGCAGGCGTTCATGCCTGTTTCCAGCCGGTTCTGGAGAAAATCAATCACCAGTTCCCTGGGAGGTCTGGCCGGGGCCCCCACCAATGGTTCGATACCGCTGTTCCGGAAAAGGGAAACAGCCCGCTGGCCCATTCCTCCGGCAATGACATGCGTCACTCCCATGGAGGCCAGCCAGGCAGGGTACACCCCGGGTTCATGCGGGGGAGGTTCAATGAATTTTTCCGTTCTGATCTCCCCGTTATCTGTCTCATACAGGGCAAATTCCTCACAATGGCCGAAATGCGCACACAGGCATTTCCGCTGTGTGGGGACGGCAATGATTCGCTTCATAGGGTTCCTTGGTTTTTGTTGCCGGAACAATCCGGGACTAAATATCTTCTTCCTTTTTCCCTTCCTCTTTCTTCAGGTCATTCATCCTTCTTTCCAGCCATTTCTGCTCTTCTTTCAGCTGGGAAAGACGCTCCTGAATGTCCGAGATTTCCTCCGGAACGGTGGGATACCCGGGTTCGGCGTACCGCCATCCCCAGCCCCATCCGGCTCCACGGGCCCGGCGACCCCAGCCAAATCCCATTCCACGGCCGGGTCCGAATCCGTATCCATATCCGTACCTGCCACCTCCGGCAGGCCAGGGCACATTCCTGCCCGTACACTGTCCTAGTCCGCGTCCGGTCACTGGACCCTGTCCCAGTGGTCCGGTTCTGTCTCTTCCTGGCATAATGTTTCTGTTTTTATTGATTCAACATATTGAGAATATCCTGCAAAGTATAATGGCCGTTTACCATTTCAACCCGTATACCCAGCTTATCGAGTATCCTCGACGCTTTGGGACCCACTTCCCGGCTGAATACCTGTTTCACCCCTTTTGTGGCAAGAAACTCGGCCACACGGGGACCCACTCCTTCTGGAGCCATGGCGGCAGTATTCTCTTCAAAATCGATCTTTCCGGTTTCAGGATTGAACAGGCAAAAGAAAGGGCACCTGGCAAACCGGTCATCCATCTCAGATGATTTGTCAGCTTTTTTTACGGGTATAGCAATCATAAATCTCGTTTTATTGTTTATGGTTTCATGGCAAATATACGAAACAAATTGAACATATGTTCATTTTGATCGGATTTTTTTTGGAGAAATAGAAAAATGGCTTTTCCGAAAGGAAGGCCGGCAGGTTGCCCTTTTATGCCCTCAGCTCATCAGTCATAGGCCTTTTTCACCTCATCAGGCTCATTCATGAGATGAGCCACCTCATCCTGCCAGTCCATTTGGTCCCACTGCGACATTTGCCGGTGAACCAGAAAATATTTCATGGGAATGGGGTGAGTCCCCAGAACCACCGGAATACGGTATTTCGTTTCAATAAATTCCTTGAACTGCATGATATACGGGCAGGGAGGATATCCCACCACAAGTCCGGTAGCCAGATGGATCACTTCAGCCCCGTTCCGGATCATTTCTTCGGGAACATATTCCACATTGCCTCCCGGGCAGCCTCCACAGGTTGAATAACCCACCAGCTGCAACTCTTCGTCTTCCGGGTACAGGGAAAATCCCCCCGTATGTTCCCGCATGCTGCGAAGACATTTGCCTCCTCCGCAGGTATGCCACCGGTGACAGATAATGATTCCGATTTTTTTCATAAATCGCTATTTTTGATCATGGTTTCCGTCTGAGGCGCCTTCCCCTTTTTTATTTTTCTCCTGTTCTTCTTTTTTCTTTTCCTTTTCCAGGAACAACTGATGATGGTATCCTCCTTCACGAAACATGGTACGTCCGCAATTCGGGCACTTGTTGTCGCGACAGGGCACTCCCCTCCGGTGTGGCATGCGGGTGTTGCATTTCACACAGATACAATACTCTCCGGCTTTGTATGCTGTTCTATCCTTCACGATCACGATTAAGTTTGATAATATTTTCGGAATGGCATACCCTGCAGGTTTTCACCGGTTTCATGGTGATCATCACCTCACTACAATCCTGGCAACGATACCAGTAATCGTCGGTTACATAATGCCCGCCCTGGATGAATATGGCTTTCCCTTCCACAAAGGCCATGGCCACATTCTGCCGGGCTTTTTCATAAATCCTTGTGAAGGTGGGTCGGGATATGTTCATTTTTTCGGCGGCTTCTTCGTGGGTAAGATTTTCATAATCCGCCAGCCTGATGGCCTCAAATTCCTCGTACAACAGAACCACCGGTTCCAGTTCCCTCATGGGAATACCGAACGGTTTGAACCCTTCCATACTGGGGGGGCGCATCACCCGGCGGCGTCTTCTTCGGTTGGGCATGAATGTTCCGGTTATGGGATGAGTACAAAGATATTAAATATTATGAACCATTGCTCATTTTAATTCAGAAAAAAGCAGCCAGGCTTTTCCCCTGAGTTGCCTCAGCAATTCTACCCGGCCGAAGTCCGGCCTTTCCCGTACTTTTGCAGTTCAACCTGTACGGGTTCACTGGTCACCAGAACTCCTTTGGGCTGTTCTTCCAGTTGGGGTTTTAACACATTGAAGAACTTACGGATTTTCTCTTCCGTATCAACCAGCTCAATCACCATGGGCAGTTTCTCTGTGATCTCCCACAGCTTGGAACTGTGGATCACACTGCTTGCACCGAAACCCATAACACCCCTGAATACGGAAGCCCCATGCATACCGGCATCCCGGGCCAACCGCACTACAGCCTGGTACAGGGGCTGGCCGCCCAGCCGGTCGGTTGAGCTGCAATAAAGCCGTAAACGGGTATAAGCTTCTTTTTGGTCCATCTTACAACAGTTTTGTCAGTACATATCCCAGATATACAGCTACCAGGGCAAGCAGGATACTGAGGAAAGCATACAGCAGAAAGGCAGCCACCTGCCCGTCACGCAGCAGCATCAGGGAATCGTAGCTGAATGAGGAAAATGTGGTAAATCCACCCAGAATCCCTACTGTGAGGAAAAGCCTCCACTCAGGGGTAACCAGGGTTTCACCGGCCGACAGGCCGAAAACCAGTCCGATCAGAAAACTTCCGATAACATTAACCGCCAGGGTACCCACCGGAAAAAACACCTGCAAACCGGTTTGAATCCAGCGGGTAACCAGATACCTCGAAACACTTCCGATGAAACCTCCCGCCCCGATCAACAAAATGATCTTCATAATATGTTCGATGAAAAAATTCCGTTTGCTGGCAAATATAGTCATTCATTTATTCCGGTTTACCCGGAAAAGGGTTTTTTCCTGTTCCGCAAACCGGTTACCGGCCTGAAAATTCAAATAATTGGTTGAAATAACCCCGATAAATTTATTTTCTTTGTGCCAGGAATTTTCTCATGAAATACCAATGGTCTTATTTCGCAGGGTACTGGTTTTTACAATATTATTAACAATCCACGCAGGATCCTTCTTTTCAGTTGCACAGGATCTGCCGGCAGGCAATCCGTTTCTGCCGGACATATCCGCTGAATTCTGGATGTACCGTTCTTTCAGCCAGCAAAAAGCCACCTTCCCCATGAAAGCAGGCTATCCTGCGCTGAAAACCACCCTGCCCGCCCTGGGATTCCGCTGGGTATTTCCCGCGGAAAAATCGGTCCATTTCCTGAAAATTTCCGTTTCCCTTCCCGGAAGGCTTGTTTCCGATAACGGAACCGGGAACGATTATCTTACCCTGAAAAACCGCACCGGATATTTTCGCACCGGCCTGGATTATGCACTGGACAAATCCCTTTTCAGATGGAAGTTCGTGGAGGCAAGGCACCAGCTCCAGAGCGGACTGCTGTACGAATCAAGAATACTGGCCTACCACTCCGGAGCCATGGAGATCACCCGCGACATCCAGGCCTACCTGGGACCCGGACTGCATGCCCGGTTCCATCTGACCCCCGGCTGGCAGGCGGAAACTTTTTTCGATGCCCGTTTTTACCTTCCCTGGCTGAACTACGGCTACCTGGAAAGCTTTGATGAAGAGAAAACGGAAGTGTATACTTCCGGTTACCGGGGATTCTATTACCACACCCTCACCGGAGTGGCCTTTACCCGTAACCTTGCGGAAAAACGGGCTTTGACGGCAGGATTTACCCAGAACCATCTGGTGGGTTTTGCCAATACCGAGCCGCTTTTTTACCTGAGCCATCTGGTGCATTTCAAACTCGACCGTATGTGCTGCTTTTTTATTAGGGTTACCATATGAATGCATCATGAAAAACCATTTCAGCATAAAACACCGCTTTATCCTGTTCCTGGTTATCACGGTTTTCCTGGGTTCATGCACAGAATTTTTTGCTGACATCGATCTGCAGGACGACTGGGTGGTATATACCTCCGATAACATTGTCCTGCATACCCGGCCGACCGATTATCCGGTTACACTTTCCCCCACCCCCGAACAGGCAGAAGGTATCCTGGCAAACCAGCAATTTTATTACCGGATTATCCAGGACAGCATTGAAAAATCCTTCAGCGACCGTGTCCTGATCTACCTCTACAACCTGGAGGAAGCAAAGGAACTGATCGGAACCGACGGAGGGGGGCATGCCATTCCCAAAATGAATGGTTTCTATTATACTTTCATCCCCGCACTGGCCGGGTATACCGACCAGTACGGAGTGGTCAATCCCTTCCTGGGTGCCCACGAACTGGTGCACGTGATCACCCACCGGATATTGGGATACCCCGGAACCAAACTCATGAGTGAGGGATACGCCAACTGGCTCGACGGAGGTTATGCCCGGCATGATATTGAAGATATTGTGGTGTACTACCGGGACCATGAGCCTGATAAAGTACTGACACCCGACGACCTTCTGGAGGAATCCATTTCCGACGAAGATATTTTCTATCCCAACAGCGGAATCCTGATCCGGTACCTGGTACACCGGTACGGCGTGGGGGTGGTCAACACCCTGTTCCCCCTGCCACCCGAAACACTGAAAAACCGTTTTGAAAACCTGACAGGCTGCACCTGGGAAGACATGTCATCCCATTATGCGGATTACATCGACGATCTTCAGGAATCTGCCTCACTGTCACCATCTCCCTGAAATAAACCATACACTATTTTTCCAAATAATGAAAGCACTGATCGTATACGACTCTTATTTCGGAAACACCGAACAGGTGGCCCGTGAAATGGAGAAATCCATGAAACCGTTTGCCGAAGTAAATGTTCTGCATGTGAAAGATGCCGGCCCTAACAACCTGGACGGAATGGATGTACTGATCCTGGGCTCGCCCACCCGAAGGTTTAGCCCAACACCGCCTATAAAGGAATTCCTGCAAAAGATCCCCCCCCGGGGACTGAAAGGAATAAAAACAGCCGCTTTTGATACACGGATTGATGTGAACACGATCAAATCGGGTTTTCTCCGGTTCCTGGTCAGGACCGGAGGTTATGCCGCCAAACCCCTGTCGAGGCGCCTCAAACGCAAGGGAGGGAAGAATGGGTTGCCTCCGGCGGGATTTCTGGTTGCCGGCACAGAAGGGCCCCTTATGGAAGGGGAAGCCGAACGGGCTGCAGCCTGGGTGGCCGGGCTGAATGTTTGAACCGGCCATTCCGGATCATTCCCTCTCGTCAGACCGGATTCAAATATCCTTTAAAAGGATATTTTCGGGGTTTTGCTTCAGGGTTTCCTGAAACCTGTCGAGCATTTCGGATATCCTGTTGAATTCTCTGGTTTTTGATACAGTGGTGTGAGCGCTCCCCCGCCGATCCAGCGCTTCCATAACGCGGGAGGCAGTCAGCTGACCGATATCCATAGCAGGCTGGTAGGCTCTTTCTTTGGGCTGACCGGTATATGTTTCACTGAGTATTCCCGCTTCCACCAGCTCAAATAGTATGTCCCGTACCGCCCTTACCGGCACTTTCAGTTGCTCGGTCATTTCCGCGGCCGTGAGCGGGGGTTCTCCATGCTCAAACCTTCGCGCAGCATGACTGGTCATCAGCAGTGCCAGAATGCGCTTGTACCGCGTACTGACATTCTCGATTTCCGACTCGAATTCATACCGTGAAACATTCTGGTTGGCAAAGGATATTTCCGCCCCGATCAGCACGATCAACCAGCTAACCTGGATCCATATCACGAACAGGGGAATGGCGGCAAAACTCCCGTAAATGGCCCCGTACCTGTTCACACCCACCTGGAATTGCATATAGCCCCACTGGGTTAGCTGGAAAATGGTACCTGCAATGATCCCTGCCACAAAAGCCGAGGAAAATTTCACCGTGGTATTGGGCATGACCATGTAGATCATGGTTAACAGGAACCAGACCAGCACATAGGGTATGAGCCCGAGCAAAAACCGGAGGTGCACAAAAACCGGCACCATTTCGGTAAGCCGGTGAAACTGTTCCGATATAAAATAAGTTACACTGCTCGAGAGGAAAATGAAAACCGGGGCGATCAGCAAAATAGACAGGTAATCGCTGAATTTACGGGCCCAGGAACGCGAGGTCCTGATCTGCCAGATATCGTTGAACGAGCTCTCGATATGTCCCAGCAGTTTCATCACCGAATACAACAGCAGGATCAGCCCCGCGCCGGCAATAAATCCACCCCGGGCCTGGCCGATGAAATTCTCTGCCGAGGAAAGGATCCAGTTGATCACCTCGTGATGCCCCTGCACTTCTTCATACTGCTGGAAGAAATTGACTATTTTTTCCTTCATCACATCCTGAATGCCAAAACCTTTGGAAATGGCAAAGATCATGGCAATCACAGGAACCACCGACAGGATGGTATAAAAGGTAAGGGCTGATGCACGCAGGTTCACCTTGCTTTCCCTGAACCCTTTTACCGCCAGCACGATGATGCGCAGTTGCCTTACCAGGAACGATTTAGTTCGCGGCAGTTCGCCCAGGGTATAGTGCCAGATATCGTGGGTAAGGAACTTCAGTACTTCACCGATCAGTTCGAATAGTTTTTTCATGGTATTTGTTTGCCTGAAAAGGATTGATTTCTGACAGAGGCAAACTCCGACCCTTCTTTCCATGCCGGGAAAACATCGCTGTTGGCCAGCTCAAGCCCTACCCGGAACATGAGTCGGGCATCTTCCACAATGCCTGAAAAATCCCAGGTTTCCGGGTCGTATTCATCGGCAGGCTGGTGGTACCGGTTCTGCAGGTAATCCTGCTCCTGTTGGGCCGCATATTCTTTTCCCTTTTCCCGGTGATCCACATTGCCCCTTACGAACAGGGCGGGAACCCCGGCCTTTGCAAAAGCAAAATGATCGGCACGGAAATACATACCTGTGTGCGGATTGGGATCGGGTTGCAGATACCTTCCCTGCTTTTTCGCATATTTTTCCACATAATCTTCCAGTTCCGACTGGCCTGCTCCGGTCACCATCACATCCTTCATCCTGCCCATGGGCAGCAGCAGGTCGTTGTTGATATCAGCCACCGTTCTTTCCATGGGAATGACCGGATGTTGCGTATAATACATGGCGCCCAGCAGGCCCTGTTCTTCGGCCGTGGGAGCCAGGAACAACACCGTCCGTTGCGGCGGTTTTTCCAGCGCTTTGAAAGCCCTGGCTATTTCCAGCATCCAGGCCAGGGAAGTACCGTTGTCTACCGCCCCATTGTAAATGGAATCGCCGTTCACCGGCGCTCCCACACCCAGATGATCCCAGTGGGCCGAATACACAACGGCCTCACCGGGCCGTTCGCTTCCCCTGATCATGCCCATGATATTCCGGGAAACATCAAACCGGTATCGGATGAACATTTCCAGGGTCAGTTCGGGAGCCAGATCCCGGGGAACGAAATCCGGTTTTGCGGCGGCGGCAAAGAGAGAATCGGGATCCGCTCCGCTCATCCTGACCAGCGACTGGGCTGCCTGTTGGGTAAACCATCCTTCAATGGCGCACCAGCCCAGGTATTTATCCTCCGGCTTCAGATACAGGTTGGGTATCACGGCCCCGTTGTGTACCACCGACCAGTCGTAACCGGCCGCACCCGTTTCGTGAACGATCATGAGTCCAAGGGCCCCCTGGCGGGCAGCTTCCTCGTATTTGTAGGTCCACCTTCCGTAATAGGTCATTTCCCGGCCTTTGAACAGTTCGGGATCGCCTGTGGCATACCCCGGGTCGTTCACCAGCACCATGACGATCTTTCCCTTCACATCCAGGCCGGCGTAATCGTTCCAGCCGTATTCCGGCGCCACGATCCCGTATCCGGCAAAAACCAGGGGAGCTTCTTCAATCCATACCCGGTAGACCAGCCGGCGGGTGGTCACCACAAAATCATCCCGGTACCTGAGCAGGGTATCGATTCCGGGGCCGGTAAGCAACAGGGTATCCGACGGGAACACACTCACTTCCACCATGGGCACTTCCTGGTACCAGCTTTGACCGAACCCGGGCTCCAGGCCCAGTTCGGAAAACACCTTTTCCAGATAGGCCAGGGTTTTTTCCTCCCCTTCCGTAAAGGGTTTCCGGCCCAAGAATTCATCCGATCCCAGTGTTTTCACATATTCTTCCATATTTGCCCCGCTGATCACGGTTTCCGCTTTTTCCGCATCAGGGTGCACCTGGCAAGCAGAAAGGAACAAGACACAGGTAAAAAGAAAGGTTGTTGGTTTTTTCATAAGAAAACAGATTGCACAGACGAACAATGACCGAAAATAGTGAAAATTCCTGTGAAATTCCCTTTCTTCCCTGTTCAGTTCCGTAGAAATTTCATTTATTTTGGATATGTTTTCTTCCGTTACACGCCCCACCCTGCTGCTTGACCGTGAACGGGTCATGCGCAATATTGCCTTCATGGCCGGAAAAGCCCGTGATCATGGGCTGATCTTCCGCCCACATTTTAAAACCCACCAGTCGCAGGAGGCAGGAAGCTGGTTCCGCGATTTCGGCGTGCACTGCATTACGGTGTCGTCGGTCACCATGGCCGCGTATTTCGCTTCAGCCGGGTGGAACGATATCACCATCGCCTTTCCTGTCAATCCGAGAGAACTGGACAGGATAGCCGAGCTGAACGATCGCATACGCCTCCATCTGCTGCTAAGCCATCCCGGTATGGCAGAAGCCGTCCACAGAAAAATGAACCGGCCGGTGGGAATTTTTCTGGAACTCGACACGGGCGACCGGCGCAGCGGGTTCGATGCCGGAAAGCCGGAGATCATGGAAAAGGAACTGAAAAACATTTCGCAACATGCCCACCTGAGGTTTGCAGGCTTCCTGACCCATGCCGGACGCACTTACCGGGCCCGTAATCCGGAAGAAGTGCTCTCCCTGCACAGTGAATCACTGGCCAGGCTGGCTATTATCCGGGAAAAGTTCCTGGGGAACCGGCCGGAAGCCATCATTTCCCTGGGAGATACCCCGGCCTGTTCCCTGGCGAAAGATTTTGCCGGGGCCGATGAAATGCGGCCCGGGAATTTCGTGTTTTACGACCTGATGCAGGAACAGACCGGTGCCTGCCGGGAAGAACAGGTTGCCGTCAGGCTGGCCTGCCCGGTGGTAGCCCGTTACCCGGAAAGGAACGAGGTGGTGGTATACGGGGGAGCCATCCATCTGTCGAAGGAATATCTGGCAGAAGAAAACGGCCGAATCCATTACGGAAAAGTCAGCCCGGAAAAACAGGGACTGTTTGGCCCCTCCCTTCCCGGGGCTTTCGTCGACCGCCTCTCCCAGGAGCACGGCATCATCCGCCTTCCCGAAAACCATCGCGATGCTTTCCCTGTGGGAAGCCTGGCCGGCATCCTGCCGGTACACAGTTGCCTTACCGCCGATTGCATGAAAGGGTATGTGGGAACGGACGGCAGGCGACTGGATCATTTGCAGGGAAATGTATATATTTGAATAAATGAATATCAGTCTGGATGAAATCAGAAAAATCGGCGATCCTGTGCTATACAGGGTGGCTGAGGCGGTGGAAAGGGAAGAAATCCCTTCCCTGCAACCTGTTTTTGACCGCATGCATGCCCTGATCCTGGAATTCAGGAGGGTATGGGGTGCTGGGCGGGCCATGGCAGCCCCCCAGACGGGAGTTTCCAAAAGGTTTATCTGCCTGAATATCGACCGGCCCCTGGTTCTGATCAATCCCGAAATTACCGATGCCGGCCCGGAAATGATGGAAATGTGGGATGATTGCATGAGCTTCCCCAACCTGCTGGTGAAACTGCGCCGGTACCGCACCTGCACCATCCGGTTTCTCGATCCGGAATGGAAGCAACACGAGTGGAAGCCGGAAGGCGATCTGTCGGAGCTTCTGCAGCATGAAACCGATCATCTGGACGGAATCCTGGCCACCATGCGGGCCGTTGACAAGCATTCCTTCCGCAGGAGGGAACCACTGAATACCCAAACTCATGAAAAACTGGAAACAAAAAATAGTTGATTATTACAGGAAGCGCAGCATCTGGTCGCTTATTTCCGACGGCGTTTTCGCCGTGCTTCTGGTCTTGTTGCTGATACCCGCCACGCGGCGTGAACTGGTTTCCCGTGTGGTACGCCTCACCATGCGGAACCCCGTTGCGAGGGCGGGTGAAACGAACCTGCGGGCCGATGTGGAAACCATGGCCTGGCCCCTGTACACGGCAGAAGGCCGGGAGATCCTGTTCAGCGATCTGGAAGGAGAAGTGATCTTCCTGAATTTCTGGGCCACCTGGTGCCCACCCTGTATTGCCGAGATGCCTTCCATCCAGAACCTGTATAACGAATACGGCAACCGGGTGAAATTTCTTCTGGTAACGCGCGAAGAGGTAACCACGGTGCAGGATTTCCTGGATAAAAACGGTTACCATCTTCCCGTATTTTTTCAGAAGTACCGGGAACCCGACCTGTTTGAATCATCCAGTATTCCCACCACGTTCATCCTGTCACGAGATGGCAGGCTGTTGGTAAACAAGAAAGGCGCCGCCCGCTGGGACAGCCGTCCGGTTAAAAGGCTGCTGGATGAATTGGCAGAAAAAGAACCGGAAAGGGTGGGCGAGACGATGTAACCGGGTTATCGAGTATCCGGGTGATGGAGTGCCTGGTCGCCGTGAAATGTCTGCCACCTGGCAGATCTGAACATTTTAGAGAAACTTGATGTATTCCTTTCGCGAACCCCTCAGGCCGGTTTTGTTCGCTGCCTCATTAAGTTGCTTTGTAGCGGAATGTTTGAAGAAACCGGATTTCTTCATCCAACGAGCCACTGTTTCGCTCCGTTCCCAAAACGGAGCGACATGCTTTTTTGGGGGCAAAAAAGCATGCAAAAAACCCTTTGGCTGCTGATGCTTTTATGGAAAAA